>SWCH01000544.1_pt1 | contig 193699 bp, 188 predicted proteins | sample 4690051 | NCBI WGS metagenome assembly SWCH01 (sample SAMN10267282, study PRJNA491770) | bioreactor metagenome | isolation source: DHS bioreactor inoculated with | place: Japan: off Shimokita Peninsula
GGGGGGGAGCCGCATGGGTGTTGCGGATTCCCGCCATGATGGTGGCTATGTGCCTGTCCCTGCGATCGAGCGACAGGCCGCGTTGGGTGTAGTTCCACGACAGCGAGGAAAGCCGGCGCTCTATCGTGGAGACGGAGTTGGGTTTCCCCCCGTTGCCGCCGAAAGCGCAAGCGGTGATGTAGAGACCGACGGTCTGAGGGGAGGGCGGGATGGTCCCGAGCCCCTGCTTGCGGCACCAGCTTGAAAAATGCTTCCAGTCGGCGGCATAGGCGCGGCGGGTATTGGCAGAGCTCGCTGCTTCGACATATCCCCGTGCCCGGTCGGCGAGATTTTCCAGATGATCGGGAAGTGCGGACGCTTCTGGGTGTGTTGGAAGACGGGAGTGACCGCCGGCCTCGCCGCCGTCTGCCCGAGGGGGAAGAGCAGAATGGCCCATCTCCATGACGATATCGATGATATCGGGCATAGCGTCGTCGTCCAGAGATTCAGAAATCTTCAATCGTGAGGCTTTATCGTCGGGACGAGACGGTGTGTCCTGTGATCGTTCTGAGGGACGATCAGCCTTGCCGGGGCGATTTTCGTCGACGAATGAGGCCATTTCCTGCTGTGCTTCATAATGAGTGATAATGCAAGATTATCGCTCATTTTTGGGTGAAGACAAGCTGTGCGGTTTTTATGATAATACGTGGATCAAACCGCACATATGACGTATTGTCCGTTGCATGGATTCGCTTCCTGCCGCAACCGCCAAACCCATAGTCACGCCGTTCCGGATTCCGGACTGGGCACTGCCGCGCGCTGGTGCCCTCGTGGAGGCGGACGCCGCGTTTGCCGCTGGCATTGCCTTGAAAACGCTGGACGACCTGGTGCGAACCGAGCCTGGCTGGGCCGGGTGCTGGCGCGCCCGGCAAGGCTTGAAATGTGCTGCGGCGACCGCAAGGCTGACGGGACGCACGGAAGATGAAGCAGCGCTTCGCGATGCGGTTCTATTGACGGGGGCGGGTGACGATGCCGGACCGGCGGGCAGGATGTTCCTGGCCTATCGGGAACTGGCGAACCGACGACCGGTGATTTCGTCCAGAGGGGTTGCGGGGCTGGCCGATCTGTTCGGGCTTGCCTGGGATGAGGGAGAGGTGTCGATCCCTGAAATGGTGGATGCCGCGGTGCAGTCGCGGCGTGCTCCGCCCTTGGCGGTGGCGGCGTTCGTTGGGGAACTTCTGGGCCGGCGTCCTGATGCCGAGGCGCTTGCCTGGGCGCTTGGCGATGTGATGATTGCAGCCATGCTGAGATGGGAGCGGACTGTCCCCTTATTGATGAACGCGCGGTATGGACCGTCGTTCAAGGCGCGTGATGGAAGGCCGCGCATACGACCCGGCGAACAGGCTTTCGCGGGTGCCCTCTGTCTTGCGCTGGTGGACGCGACGCAAGGTGCGTTGCAGACCGCCGGGGAGATCGCCCGCAGGACCGAAACGCTTCTGGCGGTCGCGCCGAAAATCCGCACAAAAGGGGCCAGTGGTGTCATTCGCAAGCTTTTGGAGGAGGACGCCATGCCGGCGACTGCGCCCGGCAGCAACCTTTCGCGCTGGGCGGCGACGCGTCTGTTTGAACGGCTTGAGACGCTGGGCGGGGTGCGGGAGCTTTCCGGCCGTTCATCCTTTCGGATCTATGGGGTGTGACCATGACCGGGCAAAGGGCTGGCAGAACAGGGCGTCAACGAACCGGGGAATTGCAGCAGACCGAGTTGTTCGATCGCGAATTGCAGGACCTGCCACCGGAACTGCGATGGCGGGAATGGATGCTGCGGGTCGAGGCGGTGATCTTCGCTTCGGCGGAACCTGTGACGCGGGAAGCGCTGGCGCGGATTGTCGGTCGCGATTGCAGTGTCGATCTGTTGATCGACGATTTGCGCGAGGAGTTGCGCGAGCGTCCATACGAACTCGTCGCGGTTGCCGGCGGGTGGCAACACCGCACTCGCGCTCGCTTTGCCGAAACGATCCGGGCTTCATCGCTGCCGATACGCAGCCCCAGCCCGATGCTGTCCGAGTTCGAGGCGATGGTCTTGATGGCGATCGGTTACCTCCAACCCCTCACGCGCGCCGAGCTGTCGGAGGTTTTTGGCAAGGAGGTCAGTCGGGATACGATTGGGGCTCTGCGCAATGCGGGGTTTCTCGCCTCCGGACCGCGCAGCCCGACGCCGGGCGCGCCCTACACCTACGTGACAACGAAGCAATTCCTGTCGGCCTTCGGCCTGCAATCGTTGCGTGACCTGCCCGACATCGAGGCGCTCGAGGATGCGGGATTGTTGTCACCCGAAAAGCGGTCGGCGGGGGGGATCGTGCCGGAACTGACCCTTGGCCACGAAGAGCCGGGGGGCGGATTGGATGAGTAGTTTTATTAGCCGGCCCAATTTTTCCTATTGGGACGTAACACGGGTCGCCGCTAACCGGAGTTTTGCCGCCTCGGATATTTAGAGGATCGCGGTTTCATTTCTGACCCCTTTCCTGACAGCATTTTTGAAACGCATGCTCGTCAGCTCGGTGTTGTCGTCAAAGATAGTCCTGTTGATTTCCCAGGTGACGCGAAGGGCGGATATCAGCGCGTCTATATTTGGGAGAGGCAAGCGATGCGCTATGTAGTGGCGGAAGTCCTCATCAGGTCTCGCCCTCCTCGCCATGACGCCGAAGGTCTGGTGGTTGCGATGGATCATTATGGCAGACGGCGACAATTCGGAGTGGATCGAATGGACGAACTGAAGAGCATGGTGTCGCTTGCGAAGGCCGTTCGGGACAAAGTGTATGCAGCGCTTCCTTCGGACGTGGGACTTGTCGTTTCCAGCAGTCCTCTGAACAAGGCCTACCTGTCTGGCTATGTCAGCATCGCTCATGACCTGGCACCGGCTTACCGTTCCGCCGTTCTCGCTCAACGCGAGGTCGCAGAGCTGGTCACGAGCGCGGCGGATGCGGCACCGGCTTTGGAGTTATTGGGCCGCGGCGAACTGATCCATAGGTATGGCCAGTTTTATTTCGACCGCGACGACAGCATCCCCAGCATCATGACGCAAATGCCGCATGCGAGTTTCGACGCAGCTTTTGTCGAAGCTCTGGCTGCCCAACCGAGGGAAGGGCGTATCGGAGTCGACCGCTCGGATGACGATCTGCTGTGGCGTCTGTGTTCGGAGGTCTACGGAGAAGCCCGATTGCTCGATGTGACGAGCGAACTTGGAGCGTGTCGGGCATTGAAGCTGCCGGGAGAAGTTGTCCGCCTGCGGCGCGCGGCGGAGTGTGTGGAGGCGGGGTTCGCGAGGATTTTGGGAACAGCTCACGCAGGGATGACCGAGCGGGATCTCGCGGCGATGATGACCGAAAGCATGGTGCTGGGGGGCGGCGTCCCCCGCTTCGTTTCCGTTACTTCGGGGCCTCGGTCCGCGCTGGCTGATGCTTATCCGACCGGGCGGGCGATTGCTCAGGGAGAAACGATCCGGATTGACGCTGGCTGCACCTTCGATGGGTATTGGTCGGATATCGGCCGCACTCTGATATTTGGCAAACCGGACCCAAGGCAGCAGGAAATCTATACCGCCCTGCTCAGGGGGCTCGAAGCGATGCTTGATCATCTCCGGGAGGGCGTGAAAGCGCGGGAGCTGTTCGAGATAGGGATCGATACGGTACGTGCGAACGGGATTCCGACCTACCGGAGACAGCATTGCGGGCATGGTATCGGGTTGCGATCTTACGATACCCCGCTGATAAACGGCCGTGACGATACCACGCTGAAGGCCGGGATGTGCCTGTGCCTCGAAACGCCCTATTACAGGCTGGGCGAGGGAGGGATGATGGTCGAGGATACCGTGCTGGTCACGGAGGTCGGGTTCGAGCCGATCACGACTCTGCCGCGCTACTTCCTGACCATCTAGTGTCTTGCGCAGATTCGGGTGACAATTGTCCCGCAGCAACGGCGGTCCTGGTTGCCTGCAGGCCCCTGGTGCAGTGATCATGCCGCCCGAGCGGATATAGGCGAGCGGCCTCATTCTCCATCCAGAATCCGTTTAAAATATTGATTTGTTATAGGTAATTTCGATTCTTATAACTTTCAGGCTCCTGCAAATTCGTCGTTGACAAAAAGCTTCTCTCACCACATCTTATTTGTAACTACAAATGGGAACACAGAGGGAAATGCTGATGAAAACCAAGTTTCATGCCGCACTGATTGCAGCCCTGATGGCATCGTCTGGCGCGACCGTTGCTGCGGCGCGTGATCTTGTCCTGGCAAATGAAGGTGGTTTTCCGCCCTACAATATGACCAAAGCGGATGGCACGCTGGAGGGCTTCGACATCGATATCGGTATGTCGATCTGCAAAATTCTCGAAGCCAACTGCACATGGGTCACGAACGAGTGGAGCGGCATCATACCTGCGCTGATGGCCCGGAAGTTCGACGTTATCATTGGCGGTATGGGCATCACGGACGAGCGCCGTAAAACAGTTGTATTCAGCGAGCCTTACGCACGCACATATTCGTTCTTCGGTGTCGTGGAGGGGAAAGAGCTTGATGTGACGCCGCAAGGGCTCGCGGGCAAGACTGTGGGTGTTCAGCAGGGCACGACGAACGCCAAATTCATCGAAGCGAATTATCCGGACAGCAAGCTACAGCTCTACCCTTCAATGGACACGCTGACTGCCGACCTGAAGATCGGTCGTGTGGACGCTGTCTTTGGCGACGTTGAGCCATTTACCGGCGACAAGGGCAACGGTCCGAAACTTGTGGAGATCGGAGAGCCGGTCGCCGTTTCCGAGGGGATCGGCATGGCGTTCCGACCCGACGATATTGCCTTGCGCGACGAATTCAACAAGGCGCTCGGCCAGATGAAGTCGGACGGGACCTGGAAGGCGCTGTCCGAAAAATGGGGCATCCCGGTCTACGAATAACCTGATCCCGCGCGGCATCACCTGCAGTTGCAGGAAACCCGGTCACGGCCGGCAAGTTCGACCGTGACCATATCCTGCCTTCGTACCGGGAAGGGTGAACTTTCTTGATTGACTACCTAGCATCCGGCTGGGGGCTACAATTCCTCAGCGCAATCGGCACAAGCCTGACTGTTGCGGCACTTAGTTTCCTCTTCTGCGTATTGATCGGCATACTCTGCACGCTGTTTGCCAGAAGTGGATTTCGCGGCAGTGCGGGGCTTGTGAGCCTCTACACCTATGTCTTCCGCAGTCTGCCGGACATATTGCTGCTGATCCTCATTTTCTACACGCTCGACGGTGCGATTCAGGCTCTGCTGCGCCTGATGCCGGGCATGTCGGGCGTCCGGCTCAGCGCATATGTACCCGCCGTCATCTCCACCTCGATCGTGCTTGGCGCTTATGCTACCGAGTTGTTCAGGGCCGGATGGGCAGACATTCCGCAGGGGCAGCATGAGGCCGGCCGGTCGCTTGGGTTCACGACGCTTCAGTCGCTGGCGCTGATCATCCTTCCGCAGGTTTATCGCAAGATCATCCCGCATCTCGGGTCGCTCTGTCTCATCAGTCTGAAAGAGACCGCGCTCCTGAGCATCATCGGCATTCCAGACATCGTTCGCACAGCTTCCCTCGGAGCGCGCTCTACTGGGTCGCCCTTTGTTTTCTACGGTATCGCCATCGCCATCTTTGTGATCTTTGCCATTCTCTGCTCGAGAATCTTCGCACATCTTGAACATCGCGTGCGGCACGATCGGGCAGGTGCGCGATGAGTGTGCTGCTGGATTATCTCCTTGAGATCCTGCAGGGGCTCGGAACCACGCTCAGCCTCTTCGTCATTGCGCTCGTCATCGGCTTCATTCTGGCGAGTGCTGTCGCCGCCTTTCAAATCCGCTTTCCCGGACCGGTGGCCCGCTCCATCTGGAGCTTGATGTTCTGCATCCGTGGGGTGCCGCTGCTGCTGATCCTCTACGTGGTGTACTACGGATTTCCCCTGCTGCCCTTCATCCGGGAAACGGTGTTATGGACGGTTTTTGCCAGTCCCTACTGGTGTGCGGTCATCTGCCTTGCCATCGTGGAAATGGCGTTTACCTCCGAAATCATTCGTGGGGCCTACCACCAGACGCCGCGGGAACAGGTGGAGGCCGCGAGATCGCTGGGTCTGTCCGGATTTCAGACATTCCGGGTCGCGATCCTGCCGGCGATGTTACGCAACGGATTCGCGCCCTACACGACCGAGGTCATACTGCTGTGCAAATCCACCGCGCTGGCCTTTACCATCACGGTCATGGATCTCATGGGCTACGCCAATGAGATCCGGGCGCGCACGCTCGACATCTATCATCCGCTTCTGATCGCCGGTTGCATCTACATCTGCATCGTCGTCATCACCCGGCTGATCTTATCAACGCTTTTCAATTTGGTCGCCGTCGGCGGCACCGCACCGGAGGGCAGGGCGTGAGCGCGACTGCTTCCATCCCCATCCCAGACAAGGGTCCCGTTGCCATGAACGATACATCGCACACTCCCGCCATCGAGATCGTCGGCATGAGCAAATGGTTTGGATCCTTTCACGTTCTCGAAAACATCGACCTCAAGGTGAAGCAGGGGGAGAGGATCGTCGTCTGCGGCCCCTCCGGATCAGGCAAGTCGACGATGATACGCTGCATCAACGGGCTGGAGGAATTTCAGCGGGGACGGATCGTTGTGCACGGGCAAGAGCTGACGCAAAGGGCTCGCGCGCTGGACAATGTGCGCAAAAGCGTCGGGATGGTGTTTCAGCAGTTCAACTTGTTTCCGCACCTTACGGTTCTCGAGAACTGCACCTTGGCACAGCGCTGGGTGCACAAGGTTTCCGGGTCCGTTGCCATCGACATTGCCATGCAGCAACTCGAAAAGGTGCGTATCCCCGAGCAGGCGCAGAAGTATCCCAGACAATTGTCCGGTGGTCAGCAGCAGCGTGTCGCGATCGCCCGGTCACTCTGCCTGCGGCCCAGTATCATGCTTTTCGATGAGCCCACGTCGTCCCTGGATCCGGAGATGGTGCGGGAGGTGCTGGACACGATGGCCGATCTGGCCCGCGACGGCATGACGATCATCTGCGTCACACATGAGATGGGCTTCGCCCGCGGTATCGCCGACAGAATCGTCTTCATGGACCAGGGCCGGATCGTCGAGCAGGCGCCGCCCGCAGAGTTCTTCGATGCGCCTCGGGAGGAACGGACGCAAAGGTTCCTCGAGCAGGTCGTCAGATAGCGGCCGGAAGGGGCTTTTCCAGACTGCGTCTGTGACCGCGCCTGCGGGCGCGGACCAAACCCGTCAATTCTATCAGTGGAAAGATTGCAATGAACCTGCCTTTCGAAACCCGCTCGCTCGCGACCGTCCAACGCTCTCTGGCGGGGTCCGCAACGGAGTATCCACTCCTTCCGGCTCTTCTGCGCGGATGCCCCGAAAGCGCCACGGAGGAGATGCAATACCCTCTCGAGCTGGACTACGATTACGGGCGGGTCAAGGATGTGGCCTTCCGGCGCGAAAGCACCTGGGCAGATTGGGAAGAGTTGCTTCCACCCCGTCATCCGAAGGCCAATATGCCGGTTGGGGGAACGCCTCTGGTCGATGTTTCAGCCCTTGCCCCCGCGCACTTGCCGGGACGCAGGATTTTGGTCAAGGACGACAGCCGCAATCCGACCTGGAGCCATAAGGACCGGCTTAATGTGTTCACGATCAGCGCTGCGCTTTGCGAAGAGGCGAAGACGATCATCGTTGCGTCGTCGGGCAATCATGGGGTCTCGGCGGCGGCCATGGCGGCGCGGGCCGGGCTGAACTGCATCGTGCTGACCATGCCCGAGGTAAGTGGGGCCATTCGGGATATGATCCTCGGCTATGGCGCTTTTCCTTTGTTTCTGGCGGCCGATGATCGTTGGCCGGCGATGCGCGCACTGGCGGAATTGCCCGGCATTTATCCGGTCAGCAACCTGACCCCGGCCCATACAGGTCATCCCTGGGGGCCGGAGGGGTACAAGACCATCGCTTATGAAATTCTGGCCGATCTCGATGGAGCCCCACCTGCGGCAGTCGTTGTCCCGACCGGCTACGGAGAGATGATCTACGGCATCTACAAAGGCTTTCGCGAGGCATTTCTTCTGGGTCATATCGACCGGATGCCCTGCCTCGTGGCGGTCGAGCCTTCGGCCCGCGGTCCGGTCCATCATGCGTTGCAGCAGGGTCGGTCCACGGTGACCGTCGAAGCTGGACCGACGGTTCAGCTGGGAACTGCCACTACGGTGAACGGCTATCGCCCTGTTGCAGCAATCCGGCAAAATAGGGGGCTCTCCTTGCTTGTAGATGATGAAGCCGCTGTTCGAGCACACAAAAAGCTGGGGAGCTGCGGATTGTGGCTGGAAATCTCCTCCGGGGCCGCTCTGGCTGCGCTCGATCAGATCGAGGGATTTGAGAGTGACGGACCGGTCGTTTTGATGGGCTGCTCCACGGGTCTGAAAGAGCCGAGTGTGCCAAAGGAGATCAGGGCGACCGGGGCTGATCTCGAAACCTTGCGGGCAACGCTGAAGCGTGACTACGGGTTCGAGCTGTGAGCACCAACTGCACGCCAATGACTGACATCGAAGACGTTCTTGCGCGCATCGACGCGGACAGGGATCAGGCACTCACCGAATTTCTCCGACTGCTGGAGATAGCCTCGATATCGAGCGACCCGTCGGGCGCTGCCGGGATCGGGGAAGCTGCCGACTGGCTGAAGCGGAAGCTTTCAAGCATGGGCTTCGAGGCCCGCGTGGTCGCGACCGAAGGTCACCCACTGGTTCTTGCCCATTCCCGTGCGGAAGAAAACGATTCCGGTCCCAGACTGTTGTTCTACGGTCATTACGACGTGCAGCCGGTCGGGGATGAAGATCAGTGGTTTCATTCACCCTTCAAGCCGAAGCTGGTGGAAGAGGCAGGTGTGACCCGCATCTATGCGCGGGGCGCTTCGGACAGCAAGAGCCAGCTCTGGAGTTTCATTGAGGCGTTGCGTTGCTGGCGCGAGGTGCGGGGCCGGTTTCCCGGCCAGGTCACCATTCTCCTGGAGGGAGAGGAAGAGTCCGGTTCTGCCAGCCTTCCGGCTTTCATCGAGGCGTATCGGTCAGAGCTGGCCTGCGATGTCGCCTTCATTTGCGATTCCGATATGTGGTCGCCGACACAGCCGGCTGTAACGACGCAGCTCAAAGGCCTTCTGCACGAAAAGGTAACGCTGTTTGGCCCGAACCCCGACCTGCATTCCGGATATTTCGGGGCGGTTGCAGCCAACCCTATCCGCATCCTGTCGGGTCTTCTTGCCGCTCTGCACGATAGCGAAGGGTGTGTGGCTATAGACGGCTTCTATAACAACGTGAAAGAAATTCCCGCGGATCTGCGCGCGCAGTGGCAGGCCTTGTCGAAGGAGGCGCATCAGCTGGATTCGGCGGATTTGCGCGGCGGGCTCGTCGAGCGCGGCTATGCGCCGCTCGAGGCGATCTGGGGTCGTCCGACCTTGGATTTCAACGGGATCACCGGTGGCAACCAAGGGCCTGGGGAACGCTCTGTTCTGCCGGCTTCGGCGAGTGCAAGGCTATCTTTCCGGTTGGTTGCCGGGCAGGATCCGGCGGATGTTCGGGAAAAATTCCGCCATTTCATTCGGGCGCGGGTGCCCGAAGGGTGCCGCGTTGAGTTCGAGGGAAACGAGGGCAGTCGCGCGGTGGCCATGTCGCCGGATAACCCCTTCGTTCAGGCGGTCGCAAGGGGAATGGAGCGTGAATGGTCGACACCGACCATCCTCAAAGGGAGCGGTGGTTCTATTCCCCTTGCCGAGATGTTCAGCGACGTGCTCGGTATCGATTGCATCGTTCTTGGTTTCATCCTGTCAAGCGATGCCATCCACGCACCAAACGAACATTACGATACCCTGCGTCTCCACAAGGGGGCACGCAGTTGGGTGCGTATTCTCAACGAAGTGCAGACCCTGCATGGCTGAGCGGTCCGCGAAACGGGCGAAAGACATCAAGGGGAGAGAAATGGGCAATCAGGTCTGGACGACTATTGATTTCGACAAGCCGGGGTTTCAGTCCGATTTCGCCCGCGTGCCATGGTCGTCGGATAGCTCGGCCTATGGTTGGATCCCTGTGCCGATGCTGTGTTTCAACGGCGGGGATGGCCCGACGCTTTTGCTGACCGCCGGGACACATGGCGACGAGTATGAGGGGCAGATCGGGCTGCGGCGCCTGGTCCGTATCCTTGCCGAAACGGAGGTTCGAGGACGCGTCATTGTGATGCCGGCGCTCAACCGCCCTGCAGTTCTGGCTGGACGCCGGACATCGCCACTGGATGGCGGCAACTTGAACCGGTTGTTTCCAGGCAGGGGAGATGCCGGACCGACAGCGATGATTGCCCAATATGTCACGGAGGTGCTTTTTCCGCTCGCCGACTATGCCATCGATCTGCATTCGGGGGGCAGTTCCCTCGACTATCTTCCGGTCGCCTTTGCGCACCGAGGCCAAACGGCGGAGCAGTCAGCGCGCCTCGAGAGCCTGCTGGCTGGTTTTGCGGCTCCCAACACCGTGTTGACCGATGGACGGGGCGGTGGCGGTGAAACGACGCTCTATGCCTGTGCGGCTGCGCATGGGATTGCGGCGATGACGACCGAACTGGGCGGCGGCCCTGGACTCTCGTCCAGGGGTGTCGCTCTGGCAGAGGCAGGCCTGCGCCGTGTGCTGCGTAACCTCGGTATTGCACCCGATCTCGATGCGCCAAAGCCGGACGTTGTACGGCAATTGCGAATGTTGCCGCCAGCCACCACGATCTATGCCAAGGCGGACGGTCTTTTCGAGCCGTGCGTGCGGGTCGGGCAAGAGGTCCGCGCCGGAGAGATCGCAGGGTACCTGCACGGGTTTGACGATGTCACGTGCCCACCTTCTACTCTTCGCTTCGAGGCTGGCGGGATTGTTGTCTTTCGGCGATTCCCGGTGCTGACTTCGGCGGGCGACGCACTGGCCGGCCTGGCTCAGAAAGTGGCCGGTTGATCGGGTAGCCGGAACGCCGATCTCAGTTTTCCATTGGAAGCAGCGGATTGAATTCTCCTGTGAATTCGTGGCGGTAGCCGGGAAATGACAGCCGAACCCATGTGACGGCGTCATCATTGGCAAAGCTACGGCGCTCGGAGACCAGTACAGGTTCACCGACGGAAAGGCCCAGGGCATGGGCGACACGCCGCTCCGGCAGGGCAGCGCGGACGGTATTGATCAGCCGGGTACACGGCAGCCGGGCCAGCAGCCATTCATTCGGCAGGTCATTTCGGAAGGACGTATTCTCCACCTCGGGAATGACGGATATCTGGATCAGGCGTTCTTCAAACACCTCGCCGGCGCCATTGGCCTTGTGAACGAGAGAGAGCCACAAAAGGCGCTCGCCCGGATCGACATCGGGCCAGACGCCGAACTCCCGGCCCTTCACGATCCGCCGCTCCAGCACTTCGAAGCTGTAATCTTTTCCCGCGCTCTCGATGGTATCGCGGATGTCGATGATTCCGATAACTGCGTGATTGTCGCTGCGCTCACTGACAAAGGTGCCATGGCGCCGACGGCGGGTGATGACCTTGGCGTTCACGAGGTTCTTGAAAACCTTCACCAGCGGCGACCGGGAGACACCGAGATGCGCTGCCAGCTCTTCTTCCGTCGGGAGGCGGTGTCCCGGTGGCCAAGCGCCGCTCTGGATCTTGTTGCGGATCGCGCGCTCGATCTGTTGATAAGGCGGGCCGTCGCCATCCAAGGTCAGATTGATCGTCGCGGTATCGGTTGGAGACTGGGTCATTGGGTAATGATAAATTGTCTGAGCGCACTATTGAAAGTACAAATCGAAGTTGCGATTCAGGCTGGCGCCCCTGCGGGCGGGTTCCTGGTTCCGAAAAGGGTGCCGCGCTTCTGCATACGGACCTTTTCCATCTGCTCGACGGCATCCTTCAATTTTCCAGACTGTGTGTTGTGGGCTTTACGTAGGGTGTCCAACAAGTTCTGAGCACAAGTACTCCCTGTCGTCCTCAGACCCACAACAAGATAGAGTGTTGGCCACAAGGAGCCCTCTACATCTTTGGAATTCATGGTCCTGGAGGGTGGCCCGCGCGGATCGAAGCTTCTGAGATTTCATCTCTGTTCCAGAAGCACTCTGGTGAATTCTCGGACCAGTCGCGATTTCTGTTCCGCCGCCGGATAAAGTAGCAATGAGCGGAACATCACCTTCGGCTCGAAGGGCCGGAAGGTCACATCACGCCCTTTGAAGGATGCGGTGACCACGGGGTTGACGATGCCAACGGCGTCGCCTTCCTCCGCCAATGCGCAGATCGTCGCGGAATTGGGTGTCTCGAGAACGTATCGAGGCGTTCCTCCCCGTTCCTCCAGAAGCTTGTCGAAGCGCTGGCGGGCACGGTCTTCCGGGACGAGGCCCAACAGTGGCGTGTCCGCCAGTATCTCGGGGGTCACCGTTTCAAACCGGGCCAAGGGATGATCGTGAGCCATGGCAACGACGGCGGCGTAGCTTCCGAACACCTGCACATCGACCCCGGAACGGTCGATCTCGTCGGCGGCCAGGCCGATATCGTATTGTCCATCCACGACGCCGTTGCGGATATCGGCTGACGATTTCACGTGGAAGGTAACGCGGGTCTCCGGGTAGAGTTTGCGAAATTCGCGGATCGCACGCGGCGCGATGCTCGCACTTCCCGCAGCGAAGCAGCCAAAGCGTAAACTGCCTTCGCCAAAGTCGCGGATCCCGGCAGCAGCGGCGCGGATCCGGTCGAGTCCCCGGAAGCTCTCATCCACTTCGCGAAAGAACAGACGGGCCTCCCGCGTGGGGACCAACCGGCCCCTGATCCGGTCGAACAGCGGAAACTGAACCGCATGCTCAAGCTCCGCGATCAATCGGGATACGGCTGGCTGGGTGATCTGCATGATTTCCGCCGCACGTACGGTCGATCCGGAAATCATGAGCGTGTGAAAGGCTTCGATCTGGCGATGCTTCATATCAGGTTAAGGCATGGAACTATGTCTTTATATCAGTATTTCTATTAGCTGCTTCATGCAACAACCGGTAGGCAAGAACCGGAGAATTCCATGCGTGACGCGACCCTTACCGTTCATCATCCACTTGTCGATGAAAGCGAGTTCGCCTCGCTCTGCCCACCGACGCAGCGTGCCTCGACCATCGTGTTCGACACAGCGGAAAGCTATTCAAAGCGCGGTGCACGCGACCTCGACAGCTATTCCTACGGAATGCACGGGACACCGACGCAGCGCATCCTCGAGGCACAGCTGACCGCGCTGGAGGGGGGAATGAAGACGGTCATCCTGCCCTCGGGGCAGGCTGCCATCGCGGCGATCTTTCTAAGCGTGCTCAAGCCTGGCGATCACGTGCTGGTCATAGAAACCGCCTATCCTCCGGTCTCCGGCCTGTGCGAGAATTTTCTGTCGGTTCTGGGCATCGAATGGTCGACTTTCCCGCCGGGCACCGGTGCTGGGATCGAGAACTATATCCGTCCGCAAACAAGGCTCATCTGGAGCGAAAGTCCGGGCTCCACGACGATGGAGATCGAGGACATTCCCGCTCTTACCGCTGTTGCCCGCGCACGCGGTATTCTCACAGGCATAGACAATACCTGGGCCACACCGCTTTTGTTCAAGCCGCTGGCGCATGGCATCGATTTTTCCATGCAGGCGCTGACGAAATATCCGGGCGGCCATTCCGACATTCTGATGGGGTCGGTGACCGTCAACGATCTCGCCTTGCGCAAGAAGTTGCGCGATGTCATGCGCATGATGGGATATCACACGGCGCCGGATGCCGTTTCGCTGGCGTTGCGGGGATTGGAAACGATGGCCGTGCGACTGGCCCATTCGGGGCAGGTCGCCGGCGAAATCGCCCAGGAGATCGACGCGTCCTATCCGGTGGAGGTGCTTTCGCCGGTGCTGCCATCAAGCCCTGGGCATTCATTGTGGCAGCGCGATTTCAAGGGGGCGAGCGGCCTCTTCTCCGTGGTGTTGCCTGAAGACTGGCAACCGCGCCTCGATCGGGCGCTGGATGCGCTGGAAGTCTTCGCCATCGGCGCCTCATGGGGCGGGACGCGCAGTCTGATCGCGCCGATGAGCGTTGCGAACCATCGCACCACCCCGCATCCGCGCAATGACCGCACAATCCTGAGATTGAGCATCGGCCTCGAAGACCCGCAGGACTTGCGCACCGACATAAACCGCTTTTTCGAAATTCTCATGCAGGCCTGAAAACCGGACGCGTGCCGGTGTGCGCCTCGCCAACACCAGATGAAAAAATAAAGATAAGAGGAGAGATACAATGAGCATCTGCAGGAAACACGCAGCAATCGCGCTATCCCTGGCCGGACTGTTGGGGGCTGCTCCGGCATTCGCCAAGACGACGCTCGAAACCGTTCAGGAGCGCGGCCGCATGATATGCGGTGCGAGCCAGGGAACGCCTGGGTTCGGCGCCCCGGACGGCAATGGATATTGGCGAGGCCTCGACATCGAAACCTGTCGGGCTGTGGCTGTTGCCGTTCTGGGCGACAAGGATGCGGTCGACTTCGTGCCCCTTTCCGGCCAGCAGCGCATACCGGCGCTTCAGACCGGGGAGATCGACATGCTGCCGCGCACCTTGACCTGGACCCTCCAGCGCGACACCAACGGCATCAATTTTACCCAGCCCAACTATTATGAATATACGGGTTTCATGATGCCGAAGGCGCTCGGTATCATGAAGGTCGAGGATATGGCGGGAGCCTCCGTCTGCGTGCAGACCGGGTCGACGACGGAGGTGGTCGTCAATGACGTTTCCACCAAGAACGATCTCGATCTCAGGCCCGTCATCTTCGACAATACCTCGGCTGCGCGGCAGGCATTCTTTTCCGGGCGCTGCGATGCGCTGATCACGGATGCCGGAGCCCTGGCTTCGGTTCGCGCAAGCATGGCCGACAAGCCCGACGACTATGTGATCTTTCCGGCCACACCATATATCGACGCTCTGACGCCGGCCGTCCGCCAGGGGGACGACCAATGGATGGATATCGTGCGATGGTCGGTGCAGGCGCTGATCGCAGCCGAGAATTTCGGTATCACGCAGGCCAATGCCGACGAGATGTTGAAAAGCGAAGATCCGCGGATCCGCCGCTTCCTCGGCACTGATCCGGGAAATGGGAAAGCGCTTGGACTTTCCGATGACTTTGCCTATCGGATCGTCAAGGCGCTCGGCAATTACGGCGAAGTGTTCGACCGGAACGTCGGCAAGGACAGCCCGCTCAAACTCGAACGCGGCTACAACGCGCTTTACAGGAACGGCGGTTTGATGCTGCCGCTCGCCTTCCAGTAGCGCCATGTTGAGGGAACTATGGTATTCCGACCGTCTGCGAAGCGGTGTCTTCCAGGCGGTCCTTCTGGGCGGTCTGATCTCGCTCCTGTTCTGGATCGGAGGCAATACGGTCCAGAATCTCGCGGAGCGGGGAATCCGGACCGGTTATGAATTCCTGCAACGTCCGGCACGCTTTCCCATTTCCGAAACGGTGCTCCATTATTCACCGTCGGACAGCTTTTTCTGGGCCTATGTCGTCGGATTGGCGAATACGTTGTGGCTCTCTTTCCTGACAATCCTGTTTGCAACGATCGGCGGGCTGGCTCTGGCTCTGGCCCGCCTTTCCGGCCATCCGCTTCTGTCGCGCCTTGCCGGATTTTACGTGACCGTCTTTCGCAACGTGCCCCTGATCGTGCAATTGCTTTTCTTCTACGGCGTGGCGACCTCCCTTTTCCCGCCCGTACGACAGGCATTGAATCCCTTGCCGGGGCTCTATCTGTCGTTGCGCGGGGTCTATGCGCCGGGGCTTGTCATGGGGCCGGGCAGCGGAACTGTAATTGCTGCCGCAGTTCTGCTGGCGTTGATGCTGGTGGTGGTCTTGCGCCGCTGGGCAACGGATCAGGGTCCATTGCGCAAATGGCTTTGGGGGCTTGCCATTTTCCTTCCTGCCCTGGTGCTGGCCTGGTTTCTGGCCGGTCGGCCCATTGCACTGGAGGCGCCGCAACTCCAGGGCCTCAACTTTCGCGGTGGCCTGTATCTGTCGCCGGAATTCTCGGCGATCATCATCGGGCTTACGCTCTACACCACGGCGTTCACCGGCGAGATCATTCGCGGCGGAATTGAAGCGGTCGGCAAGGGCCAGTGGGAGGGTGGCCGGGCGCTCGGCGTGAGCGAGCGGCACATCATGTTCAGGGTCATCCTGCCGCAGGCGCTGCGGGTCATCGTTCCACCGATGACCTCGCAATACCTGTCGACCGTCAAGAACACGACCCTCGCAGTGGCCGTTGGATATCCCGAGCTGGGTCTGGTCGTGAACACCGTCATCAACCAGACCGGGCAGGCGCTCGAAAGCATCCTCATCATGCTCGGCGTTTTCCTGACCATTTCACTGAGCGTTTCGGCCGTGATGAATTACTTCAATGCGCGCATAGCCCTGGTGGAACGATGATGACGACCGAAAAAACCATGCCCATGCGCCAGCCCTCGGGCGGTTCGGCGGTCTCGTACCCGCCGGGGCCATCCCGCCTGTCCAGAACCGTGAAGACCCTGTTCGGAGACCGGCTTTCGATCGTGCTGACGCTGCTCTCGGGTCTGATCGTCTATGCTTTCGTTCCAGTGATCGACTGGGCTTTGATCCGCGCACATTGGACCGTGGCTTCTCCCGCCGACTGCCAGTCTGGCGGTGCCTGCTGGGCCTTCATCGGCGCCAAGCTGCGGCTTATCCTGTTCGGCCTTTACCCGCCGGAAGAGCAGTGGCGTGCCGCGATCGTGATCGTTCTGATCATGGTGCTTGTGCTGTTGACGCTCTCACCGCGCTTCTGGGGCGCGCGTCTCCTGCTCGTCTGGGCCGCAGGCATCGGGGTGATGCTTGTGCTGATGGGCGGCGGCATCATGGGGCTTGCCCCCGTGCCGACCTCGAAATGGGGCGGTCTGCCGGTGACCCTGCTTCTGGCGGTTCTGTCGCTGGGGATAGCCTTTCCGTTCGCCGTCGTGCTTGCGCTTGGGCGGCGGTCCTCACAGCCGGTGACGCGAGGGCTGTCGATACTGCTCATCGAACTGGTTCGGGGATTGCCTTTGGTCGGCCTGCTTTTCGTCGCCGCGATCCTCATGCCGTTGTTCCTGCCACCGGACTGGAACATCGACAAGCTGGGCAGGACACTCGCCGCCCTCACGATCTTCGCTGCCGCCTATCTTGCCGAAGTGATCCGTGGCGGATTGCAGGGGCTCCCTTATGGCCAGACCGAGGCGGCGCAGGCCCTGGGCATACCCTATTGGAGGACGATTTGGCACATCGTGTTGCCGCAGGCCATCCAGAAGGTGATTCCGCCGCTCACAAATACGGCGATCGTCATGGTGAAGAACACCTCGCTCGTCCTGATTGTCGGCGTGTTCGACATGCTGAGCGCCGCGCGCAGCGCGGCAACAGACCCGGCGTGGCCGGCGCCCTCGACGGAAGCGTATCTTTTCGTTGCCATGATCTATTTCGTCATCTGCTACGGCATCGCCGCCTATTCGCGCCACATCGAAACGGACCTCACTGCAAGGAGCCATTCATGACCCTCGCCATTGATGTTAGCGGGCTGAACAAATATTACGGCAATTACCATGCACTGCGTGACGTCGACTTCTCGGTCGAGGAGAGACAGCGCGTTGTGATCTGCGGGCCCTCGGGTTCCGGCAAGTCCACACTGATCCGTTGCCTCAACCGGCTCGAGCGCCATGACAGTGGCCGGATTCGCATTGGCGGCATCGAACTGGGAGACAATCTGCGCGATCTCGACGCGGTTCGCCGGGAGGCCGGAATGGTGTTTCAGCACTTCAACCTCTTCCCGCACGTGACGGTTCTGGAAAATTGCGTGATGCCGCAGGTGCTTTCCCGCAAGCTTCCCCGTCGCGATGCCGTGGAGCGCGCGCATGCATATCTTGAAAGGGTGCACATACTCGATCAGGCGGCCAAATATCCCGGGCAGTTGTCGGGAGGCCAGCAACAGCGCGTCGCGATTGCCCGCGCCCTGTGCATGGAGCCCCGGATCATGCTTTTCGACGAACCGACCTCTGCTCTCGATCCAGAGATGATACGCGAGGTTCTGGATACGATGGTGGACCTTGCCGAGGGCGGTATGACCATGGTGGTGGTGACCCACGAGATGGGCTTTGCACGGCAGGTCGCGGATCGGGTCGTCTACATGGAAGCCGGTGAAATCGTCGAGATTGCGCCGCCCGACGGGTTTTTCGACGCACCGCAGGATGAGCGCAGCCGCAGGTTCCTCTCAAAGCTTGTCACCGCCTGAACGCTGAAGGACCGCAGGCCGGGCAGGGTGTGGGCGTTTTCGGCACCCTCTGCCGGTAAAGCGTATCGTCAGGCCGGTGAACGGCGCTGCCCCTCAACTCAACTCGTAGAGTGACTCGATCTCTCTCATCTGATCGGAAACGACGTCCCGAAATGTTCTTGCGAACAGTTCCGCATTGGGTGTCCGGTCAAGTGATGGAAAAATCGCCGAAAAGAGAAACTCGATGTTCGTCGTAAAGGGCCTTACTGCAATATTCCTCAAGTCAACGCCCATGATCGAGAATATGTCGGTGATGGAAATCCCGAGCCCTGCGGAAACATAGCTGGGCACGGTGTTGGAATAAAGCGTTTGCACAATGGAGCCAGGACGGACCCCGGCGCTCTCCATCGCATCTTCGATCTGCATGCGCAGCAGGCTGCTTATTCCAAGTGAGATGAACGCCTGGCCCTCAAGATCTTCGATCGAGATGGCCTCCTTCTTGGCTAAAGCATTGTCTCTCGGGAGCAGACAGATAACAGACGAAATCGGCATTTCGAGATGATCGATATCGGCACGCTCGGCGGGCACTCTGCCAAGTCCGAGTGAAAACTCACCGCGTTGCATGGCGTCCAGAATGTGGATCGAGTTGTCGGAATGAATGAAGAAGTCAGTTTCCGGTTGCTTCGCGCGGAAACGACGGATCGCCTCGGGCAGGGCGCCCGATGACAGCGTGGACATCGCGGCGATGCGCAGCCGCCCTTCCTGCTCCTCGCGCAATTGCCGTGCGTTGTCGCGGATTCGCTCCATCGAATCGAAATATTTTTCGACCTCGCGGAACAGCGCGATTGCTTCCGCGGTCGGGCGGACGCTCGACCATTTCCGGTTGAACAAGGTCAGGCCGAGATCCAGTTCCAGGTGGTTTACGAGCCGTGTGACGGCCGGCTGGCTGACATTGAGGATACGTCCGGCAGCCGTCATGCTGCCGCTGATCATGACCGCGCGAAACGCTTGCATCTGCCGATGATTCAGGGCGCGCACCGGGAAAACTCCTCCAAATCCTGCTCCCCTGAAGGCAAACATAATAGAGCATTCTTGGCAATGGCATAACATTTCCTGATGCCTCATTCCAAAATTCGATTCGCCAGGCCGGCTGATGTCCGCCAAGTTTTCAGCACGGATTGCACAATGAAGAGGAAGTACCGCGTGCCGGATATCATGGGCGAATATGTTGACCGCCTGGTCACAGTCGAAATGCGCAATCGGGGTATGAACCACAACATCATCGCGCCGATTTACAACGAGGCGCGGCGGGAAGGCGGAGGGCGCCCGATCACCGCGCGCGCCGCCGAGGCGCTGGTTGAGCATGTCGGCGAAGGCGATGTCGTGCTGATTGTGACCGGTGCGGGTTATATGCCTGAGGTCCCGAATGGTGAAAGCGACGGCCCTCCGGGAGCCGTGTCGCTGGCGCGCGCCCTTTATTGGGGGCTGAAGGCAGTGCCCGTTTTCGTGTCCGAGGTCTGCCACGCGCCGCCGATCAAGGCGACGTCGGAAGCGGCTGGCCTGATGATCCGCGATTATGACCTGGCCAAAAACCGTCGCATGGGAGCGGCACAGGTCACCGCCCCGGAAAATCAGGACGAGGTTCAGGGATGGGCCGCTGATCTGCTGGAGCGGACCCGGCCCAAGGCGATTATCGCGATTGAGCGGCTGGGGCCGAACGAGAACGGTATCGTGCATTACTCGACCGGCGTTGCGCCCAAGGATTGCGTCAACGTTGCGCCCTTGTTCGATCAGGCCGCCGAACAGGGAGTATTAAGCATCGGCGTTGGCGACAACGGGAATGAGATCGGGTTTGGCCGGATCCACGCCTTCATGCAGGATTTTCATCCCTATGGACGTGAAACCCAGACTGACCGGCCTGGGGGCGCGATCACGGTGACCGCGACCGATATATTCCTGCCGGCGTCCATTTCCAACTGGGGGGCCTATGGCATTACGGCGATGCTGGGTTTCCTGCTGAAGGACAAGGAATTGGTGCAGGATCCGGAGCTGGAAAAGCGCATGCTCCGCGCCTGTCTGGACGCGGGCGGATGGGAAATGCGCTATTGCACCTCCCGGTTCATCGTGGATGGGGCGGAAGGTGAAAGTTCCATGGCCGTGGTTCAGCTGTTGCGGGACATGGTGCGGTTGAACATTGCACCGCCCGATCGCGGCCTGTCACACGGCAAGATGAAGGAAGCAGCGGAATAAACCGCCTGGCGGGTCGCATCGGCCCGCCAGCCACCACCGCCTTGCCCGGTCAATCGGGTATGGCCAACGCACAAAACAAAAGAGGGGTTTGAGACATGCATGCCGTTATCAAGATCATGAGTGGCGCAGCGCTTTCGTGCCTTGTGCCGTTCACCGCAATCGCCGAGGAACTGCCGGAGACCCGGCTCTCTGTCATCGGCTCGCCCGTGAATTCTCCGAACTGGACGAATGTGCTCCAGCCATTCTGGGCGAACACGATTCCCGAAGACAGCGGCGGCCGCGTTCATGCTGATGCGGTCAGCATGACCGATCTGGGCGTGAAGGGGCCGGAATTGATGCGTCTGGCCGCATCGGGCGTGGCCCACATCATTGCCGGCAGCACAACGTTGATTTCGGGCGAACTGCCGGAAAACGACTCGATCGACTTTGCCGGGCTGGCTCAGGACATCGATACGCTGAGATCGGTCATCGACGCCTATCGCCCCGTGCTGGAAGAACGCTATCGCGATCAGCTGGGCGTTGTGCCCCTCGGGTTCTGGCCGACCGGGGCACAGGTTCTGTGGTGTGCCACGCCGGTCGGAGGGCTGGATGATCTGGTCGGGAAGAAGCTGCGCGTCTTCTCGACCACAACTTCGGCATTGACCGAGGCTTTGGGCGCAACGCCCGTGACCATGGCTTTCAATGAGGTGGTCCCCGCCTTGCAGCGCGGCGTCATCGATTGCGCCTTCACCGGCGCGAATTCAGGCAACAATGCGAAATGGACGGATGTTGCCACCCATCTCGTCGACCTGACGGTCGGATGGGGCGTCAACTTCATCGTTGCCAATTCCCAGACCTGGGATGCGATGGACCCGGCAGTGAAGGATTTCCTGCAGGACGAGGTGCATCAGAAGCTGGAGCCGGCCGGTTGGGAAATGGCCCGTGTTGCAAGCCAGCAGGGCATCTGGTGCTCAGTGGGCGATGATCGCTGCAAACCAGAATCGACGGCTCCGCGCAATCTCACAAAGGCGAACCTCACCCTTGTCGAGCTGACCGCTGAAGAAAACGAGCGCGTGCGGAAGATCGTCGCGGAAAAGGTCATGCCCGAGTTCACCCAGGCATGCGGCGGGGACTGCGTCAGCCGCTGGAATGAGACTGTCGGCAAGGTCATCGACATGCAGCTGAATGCGGCGAGGTGATCGGTTTGTCTGGTTTCCTCGTTTCCCGAAAACTGGCGCGCATTGCCCGGTTCGCGGCGATTGGCAGCGGATTGCTGCTGCTCGGATCGGCCATGCTCATGACGGTCGAGATTCTGTCCAGGCGGCTGTTCGGTCACAGCATTGTCGGGGTGGACGAACTGGCGGGGTATGCGTTTGCAATTGCGATGGCGTGGGGTTTTGCGCAGGCATTGTTCATGCGCGCCCACATCCGCGTGGATCTGGTTTATCTCCGTTTGCCGGCTTCCGCGCAGCGTGCGCTCGATGTTCTGGCCCTGGCTGCCTTCGCCGGAATTATAGGCATAGTCGTCTCCCATGCCTTTGGCACGCTGGCTGAATCGCTGCGCCTTGGGGCCCGTGCCAGCACGCCTCTTGCAACGCCACTATGGATTCCGCAGGCGATCTGGCTCTCCGGGCTGGTGTTCTTTCTGGTCTGCCTGATCGCCTTGCTTTTCGACCTCGTGTGCGCGCTCCTGCGCAATGACCAGAAGCTCGCAGCCGAACTGGGCGCTTCGGAATCCGCGTTGCAGGGGTCGTGACATGGGAATCGCCCTATTCCTTCTGTTCCTGCTGATCGCGCTCGGTCTGCCGATTGCCGCAGTGCTTGGCTGGTTGGCCGTGCTTCTGGACTGGCTATTGTCGGCCTTTCCATTGCAGCGCGCCTTTGGTGAGATCGCATGGTCGCACAGCATCGAATTTACGCTGATCGCCATTCCCATGTTCATCATGATGGGCGAAATCATGCTGCGGTCCCATATCGCTGATCGCATGTATCGAGGTGTCTCCGCGTGGTTGGGCTGGCTGCCCGGCGGTCTGATGCACGCCAATATCGGGGCGAGCGCCCTGTTTGCCGCGACATCTGGCTCGAGCGTGGCAACGGCAGCGACCATCGGAACCACCGCCATGCCGCAGGTGGATCGCCATGGTTATAGCGAGCGGCTGTTCCTGGGCAGCCTGGCGGCTGGCGGTACCCTTGGCATATTGATTCCACCCTCGATCAACATGATCATCTATGGCTTCCTGACGGATACGTCTGTTCCGCGCCTGTTTGTTGCGGGGCTGATTCCGGGAATTCTGCTCGCGGCGATCTTCTCGCTGACGATCATCGTGCTGTGTGTGATCAAGCCATCGCTGGATGGGCGGCGAACGCCGCTGTCGGGCCATGCCTTGCTCCGCAGCTTGCCCGATCTGGCTCCGCCGCTCGGCCTTTTCCTGCTGGTCATCGGTTCGATTTATGCAGGCTGGGCCACTCCGACTGAGGCCGCTTCGATCGGGGTCATAGCTTCCATGGGGCTTGCTGCGCTGTATCGTCGTCTCAGTTGGGAAATGATGGTCGAGGTATTCATCGGCACCATCCGGACGTCGTCGATGATGATCCTGATTACCATTCTGGCGTTCCTGCTGAACTTCGTGATCGGAGCGACCGGAATGGCCGGTGCCGTCAACGACCTGGTTCGGGCGCTGGACTGGAGTCCGCTCGCCACCATGCTGATGATATTAGCCGTCTATCTTGTGCTCGGGATGTTCATGGACACGCTGGCCATGATCGTCCTCACGATCCCGATCGTGACGCCCATCGTGGTCGGACTTGGCTATAATCCGATCTGGTTCGGGGTGATGATGGTTCTCGTGGCAGAAACATCGGTGCTCACGCCGCCTATAGGGATGCTGTGCTATGTCGTGCATGGCATTCGCAGGCGCGGCGAGCTGACCGATGTGTTTATCGGCGTTTCGCCCTTTATCGTTGCCCTGATGGCCATGATCGGGCTGATGCTGGCTGCGCCGGGGATCGCACTCTGGCTACCTGGATTGATCTATTAGGTGAATGTGAGGGGGCATCCGGAGTTGTCGGATGCGCCCCGGATTCGCTCTTCCGCCGACAAAGATGGGAGAGACGCGGTTGCGATCGCGGGGCCGGTGAAGACCGTTCCAGCGCTGGCGCTGGCGCTGGCGCTGTCCTTGGCCGGGGCCGGGCGTTTTCTCAGAATTTCTGGTCGAGAGGGACATCCGTCCGGAGTTCGCTGAAATGGTGTTCGAGATAGGACACCGTGGTGTCCAGGAACATCCGTCCCGCTTCCGTCATCGGCACATCGGCAGGATGAGCCATGGCGAAGGAGTGAGTGATGTTCTGCTTAAGCTTTCGAATGGCAACCGGCATATGCGCGTAGTCTCGCGCCATTATCTCATTCACGAGCGTGATGCCAAGGCCCGCGGCCGCCATGCCGCAGGCGGACAAGACAGAATGCGTTTCAAGCTTGATATTGGGTCTGATGCGGTAGCGTGAAAACAGCGTATCTATCTCGTGCCGGGGTGCTCTCATCCTTCCCAACAGGATCAAATGCTCCTGAGCGAGATCGCGTATGTCGATTTCGCTTTTCGCTGTGAGCGGATGGCTTTCCGGCAGCACGCACACCGTGTTGACCCGCACGAGCGGCGTCTCGACCAGTCCTCCCTTTTGAACCGGCAGCCGCAGGAAACCCAGCTCGGCGCGTTCGTCGAGCAGCATTCTTTCAATGGTATCGTAGGAACCACTATGAAGTTCCACCTGGACCATCGGCGATCGTTCGAGAAACTGTCTGATGATCGCCGGGACGATCGAGAAGGTCAGGCTGGCGGGAAACGCGATGCGCAGTCGAATGGCGGGAGAGTTTCCCTGACGCAGTTCTTCCGCGAGCGTTAGCAGTTTTTCGTTGCGCTGAAGCAGGAGCTGCATCTGGTCTTGCAGCACGGCGCTGTCCCGTGTCGGTATGAGGCGCGTCTTTTCGCGAATGAACAGCTTGATGCGCAGCGTTTCCTCCAATTGCGTCAGGCGTCGGCTCACCGCCGACTGAGACAGTCCGAGCTTGTCGGCAGCGCCCTGGGTGGTTCCAGTTTCGACAATGGCCTGGAAGGTCTGCAACAGAGAAAGGCGCACGCGAAATCCTATGCAAAAAACTCATCAGATAAGACGATTTGATCATACTATTGCATCGTCGGCGCCAGCAATGCAAACCTTGTCGCAAGAGAGCGGGCCACAGTGGTCACGGTCCGGATCTGGGGGAGAAGTTGACGGCGTTTTTGATACGCAGACTTATTCAGGCGGTCACAGTTTTGATTGTCACGTCGGTGATTATCTTCACCGGTGTTTTTGCGATTGGCGATCCGCTTGAGATCCTGCTTCCGGCGGATGCCACCATGGCCGAGCGTGAGCAGGTGGCCGAGTCTCTGGGGCTAAACGATTCCCTTCCGGCGCAGTATGTGAGGTTCGTAACCGATGCCGTGCAGGGCGATTTCGGACGATCCTTCGTCTACAACCGTCCTGCCACGGAGGTCATTCTGGAGCGCTTGCCCGCTACCCTTGAGCTCACATTCACGGCATTGGTCATTTCACTGGTGATCGGCATTCCGCTCGGGCTTTGGGCTGGCGTAAAGGCCGGTTCGGCGACGGATGAGACCATCATGACCGGGTCCATACTCGGCTTTTCCCTGCCCAATTTCTGGCAGGGAATGATGTTGATCATGATCTTCTCCGTCACATTGGGATGGCTGCCCTCGACCGGACGCGGGGAGACGGGAACAATTTTCGGCATCGAGACCAGCTTTGCCACCTGGGACGGGCTGAAGCATCTTCTGCTTCCGGCGATCAACCTCGCACTTGCGCAGACCGCGCTCGTCATCCGGCTGACGCGCACCGGCGTTCAGGAAACGATGCCGCTCGACTTCGTGAAATTCGCAAGGGCGCGCGGCATTTCATCGGCGCGTATCCTGTTGGTTCACGTAATGAAAAATATTCTCATCCCGATCATCACGGTCATCGGAATCGAATTCGGTTCCCTTGTCGCCTTCGCCGTCGTGACCGAAACGATCTTCGCCTGGCCGGGGATCGGCAAGCTGATCATCGATTCCATTAATGCGCTGGATCGTCCCATCATCGTTTCATACATCCTGATCGTGGTGACGATGTTCATCGTCATCAACTTCTGCGTCGACGCTCTCTATTCATTGCTCGATCCTCGTATCCGGGTGAGCGCGCGATGACGGATTTTTCCACTTTCCTGCGCGGACAGAACCTTTTTGCCCGAGCCCTGCGCGGCCTGCTGGCGAGCCGTAAGGCGACAATCGCGCTCGCGATCTGCGTCCTGTTGATCGGGGCAGCGGTTCTTGCGCCGGTGCTTGCACCCCAAAACCCGTATGATCTTGCGCAGATCGATTTCTTTGACAGCAAGCTCCCTCCGATGAGCGAGGGGGCGAGCGGGATAACCTATTGGCTTGGCACGGATACGCAGGGCCGTGACATGCTGTCGGCGATGATGTACGGGCTGCGCACCAGCCTCGGTGTCGGGCTTGTTTCCGGCTTCTTTGCACTTGCCCTGGGCACGTCGCTGGGCCTCGTCGCCGCCTATTCCGGCGGACGACTGGACAGCTTCATCATGCGCTTCGTCGATCTGATGCTGGGCTTTCCGACCATTCTCGTGGCTCTCATGATCCTTGTGGTGTTCGGGCAGGGAACATGGAAGGTCATCCTCGCCCTGGTCTTCGTGCAGTGGGCCTATTTCGCGCGGGCGGTGAGAGCGGCGGCGCTGGTCGAGTCGAGCCGGGATTATGTGGAAGCGGCACGGTGTCTGGGGCTGTCGGCTCCACGAATACTCTTCGGGCAGATTCTTCCGAACTGCCTCCCTCCGTTGATTGTCATCGCCACGATTCAGGTGGCAAGTGCAATCGCGGCCGAAGCGACGCTGAGCTTCCTTGGCATCGGACTGCCGATCACGGAACCGTCTCTCGGGCTGTTGATCGCCAATGGTTATCAGGTGCTGCTCGCCGGGGTCTACTGGATGAGCGTCTTTCCTGGGCTTCTTCTTCTGGTCCTTGTCTTCAGCATCAATCTTGTTGGTGATCGCCTTCGCGAAACGCTCAATCCGAGGCTGGTGCAATGACCGCATCCCTGCTTGAGGTCGAAAATCTGCAAACGCATTTCGCGACGCCGTCCGGTGTGGTGAAGGCCGTTGATGGCGTCTCCTTCACGGTCGCGCGCGGCGAGGTCCTTGGTCTCGTGGGCGAGAGCGGATCGGGCAAATCCATCACCGGCTTTTCCCTTCTTGGTCTGCTGGATCCACCGGGGCAGGTGGTTGGGGGGTCCGTACGCTTTCAGGGCGAGGACCTGCTTGCACTCGATGCCAGGAGGCAGAGACAGCTCCGCGGCAATCGCATTGCCATGATTTTTCAAGACCCGATGATGACGCTCAATCCCGTGTTGAGCATCGGAACGCAAATGGTCGAGACGGTGAGGGCGCATGCGCGCGTGAGCCGCAGCGAAGCCCGCAGGCGTTCCCGCGATGCTCTGGGGAAAGTGGGAATACCGTCACCGGAGGAACGCCTTGACGCCTATCCACATGAGTTCTCCGGTGGCATGCGGCAGCGCGTGGCCATTGCTATTGCTCTTCTCCACGGGCCAGACCTGATCATAGCGGACGAGCCGACCACGGCGCTCGACGTCACGATCCAGAGCCAGATTCTCGCGCAGGTTCAGGAGCTGTGCAAGGAGTTGGGGATGGGGCTGATCTGGATCAGCCACGATCTCGGTGTCGTGGCCGGCCTGGCGCACAAGGTTGCGGTCATGTATGCGGGCCGGATCGTTGAGATGGGCTCCGTGGACGATGTTCTCGACCGGCCCCGTCATCCTTATACGCAGGGATTGATCGCTTCGACGCCAATGGCGAACCGTCGTGGCGTGCCTTTGCATCAGATTCCCGGCTCCGCGCCTTCGCCGCTGAACAGGCCGGAAGGGTGTTCTTTCCGCCCTCGTTGCCCCCGCGCCAGCAATGCCTGTCTGGATTTGCCTGAGGTTTCCAGCATGCAGGGGCATGAATGGCGCTGTTTCCACCCGCTTGGAGCAGAGCTATGAGCACCCGCGACATGCCGCTTGCCCAGGCTGTCAATGTCAGCAAGCGTTTCCAGAAGAAAACGGATTTCGCCGAACGCGCGGCGATCGCGCTCGGCGCCATGTCCGCGCCGCCGGTCGTGCATGCCCTCGACGGTGTGAACCTCGATATCAGGCATGGCGAAGTCGTCGGCCTTGTTGGTGAGAGCGGATGCGGAAAATCAACGCTCGGTCGCATCATGGCGGGGATGCTCTCGCCCACCGAGGGCAAGATTCTGCGTGACGGGGCAGATCTTTCGAGCCTGAGGGGGCGCGAGGCGCGCGCGATGCGACTGGGCACCCAGATCATCTTCCAAGATCCGATGTCGTCGCTCAATCCGCGTCGTCGCGTAGGCGACATCATTGGCGACGCGCCTTTGTTTCATGGCCTGGTCGACAAGGCGGGCAAGGCCCGGCTGGTTACCGAACTGCTTGAGACGGTGGGGCTTCAGCCGGAAATGGCGCAACGTTTTCCGCATCAGTTCTCTGGCGGGCAGCGTCAGAGAATAGGCATTGCGCGGGCATTGGCGGTAAACCCTGATTTCCTGGTCTGCGATGAAAGCATCGCCGCGCTTGATGTTTCCATCCAGGCGCAGATCATCAATCTTTTCATGGAACTTCGGCAGCGTCTCGGCCTGACCCTGCTTTTCATCAGTCACGATCTTTCCGTGGTTCAGCATATCAGCGACCGGGTCGTGATCATGTATCTCGGGCGCGTTGTGGAAACTGCGCCTGTGGATCGAATTTTCGAGGCGCCAAACCACCCCTATACGCGCGCGTTGCTTGAAGAGATTCCGAGGATCGACAGGCGCAATCGCAGCTTCGCGACCATTCGCGGCGAAATCCCTTCCCCGGTCAATCCGCCGAAGGGGTGCCACTTTCATCCGAGGTGCCCGCACGCTTTCGAGCGCTGTCGTGTGGAGCGGCCGGCTCTGAAACCGGTTCAGGCCGGACACGAAAGCGCGTGCCATCTCAATGACCTGCCGTCGACATAGACCCACTTCAGAGGGAGAAGAGAAATGAAACACTTCAGACTCAGTGTAATGGCTGCCTTTTTGGCGACAGTTGCCATGCCGGCACTGGCTGCCGACCTGACAATCGGACGCTCGGCGGAACCATCGTCGATCGATCCGCAGTTCTCTCGCACCGGCAACAATCAGGATACGGCGCAGCTCATGTTCGGGCGGCTGGTCGAGCAGGACGCGAACCTGCAGATGCGTCCGGGTCTCGCAACCGAATGGACGTCGGTCGATGACACCACCTGGGAGATCAAGCTGCGTGAGGGCGTCAAGTTCCACGATGGCTCGACCATGACCGCCGCCGATGTGATCTATTCGCTGGAGCGGACGGACGAGGTTCCCAACAGTCCGGCACCGTTCTCCGACATGGTTTCGTCAATCGACTCCATGGAGAAGGTCGACGATCTGACCGTGCGCATCACGACGAAGGAGCCGGCGCCGGCACTCATTGAAGATATCGGGCGCGTTTTCATCGTTTCCAAGGCTGCGACCGAGGGCAAGGCTTCGGAGGATTTCAATTCGGGGAAGGCCACCATCGGAACCGGGCCCTACAAATTCGTCGCCTTCAAGCCCGGCGAGAGCCTGACCATCGAGGCCTTTGACGGTTACTGGGGCGAACAGCCCGAGTTCAAGGATGTGGAGGTCCGCTTCATCTCCAATGACGCGGCCCGTGTCGCCGCGCTTCTTTCCGGTTCGGTCGATCTGATCGATGCGGTGCCCCCGGCTGATGTGGCGCGTCTTGAGCAGCAGGACGGGATTCACGTCATCTCCGCCGCGTCGGGCCGCGTGATCTATCTCGGGCTTTCGCAGAGATTTGACCAGGCGCCCGGCGTGTTCGATCTGGACGGCAAACCGCTCGATAAGAACCCCTTCCGTGACCCGCGCGTCCGCAAGGCGATTTCGCTGATGATCGACCGTCAGCTTGTCGTCGACCGGATTCTCGGTGGGGCAGGCGTGCCTGCAGGTCAGCTTGTGCCCGCGGTCCTGGGCGGGCATGCAGAAGATCTCAAACCCGATGAGGTTGATGTCGCAAAGGCGAAGGAGCTGCTTGCCGAGGCCGGATATCCGGATGGATTTGCGCTCAAGCTCTACTCATCCAACAACCGGTTCCCCGGCGATGGTGATCTGGTCCAGGCGCTTGGGCAGATGCTGACCCGCGGCGGGCTGAAGGTAATGGGTGTCGAGGCGCTTCCCTACAATGTCTATTCAAAGGCGGCGAGTGCGGGAGACTATGGTGCGTTCATCTTTTCGCTCGGCTCCTCCACCCCCACCTCGGCTCCCAATCTTTCGAGCCTGATTCAGACCTACGACAAGGCGGCAGGCACCGGCGCCTTCAACCGCGTCCGCTTCTCCAGCGCCGCATTTGACAAAGCCCTGTCCGTCGCCTTGCAGGAATTCGACCCGCAGAAGCGCAACGATCTGCTTGCGGAAGCCACCCGCATCGCTTTCGCCGAGACGCCCATCGTGCCGCTTTACTGGCAGAAGGTTTTTTGGGGGGCACGTGAAGGCATCACCATCGACGGGGGGCTTTCGGAGTACACGCTTGCCCAAAACGTGAAGCGGGTGGACTGACAAGATGGCTGACCTGACGCCTCATATCGCGCTACACGCCGACGTTGCCGTCCACCGGGATGTGATGATTCCGATGCGCGACGGCGTCAGGCTGGCCACCGATATCTATCGGCCGGCAAGGGATGGGCAACCATCGGGTGAACCTTTGCCGGTGATCTTCGAGCGAACCCCTTACGACAAGGCGGGAACGCCACGCACGGAACTGTCGCTGCGCGATCCGGTTCCGGCGTCGCGGGAAGAGCTTGCCATTCGCCTCGTGCGTGAAGGCTACATCGTCATCTGGCAGGATTGCCGCGGCCGTTACCGCTCGGAAGGCACATTCACCAAATACCTCAACGAGGGCGAAGACGGCTTCGATTCCATGGTCTGGATCGAAGCTCAACCGTGGAACAATGGGCGCATCGGAACCATGGGTCTCTCCTATGATGCGCACACACAAATGGCGATGGCCTGCCTGAACCCGCCGGGGCTTGCCTGCATGGCGGTGGATTCGGGAGGGTTCTCCAACGCCTTTACCTGCGGTATCCGTCAGGGCGGCGCGTTTGAACTGAAGCAGGCGACCTGGGCCTATAACAGAGCGAAAGAAGCGCCTCTCGCTCAGGCCAACCCCCTGATCCTCGCGGCCATCGAGGCAGAAGACCTGCATGGATGGTTCGGCAAGATGCCCTGGACCAAGGGGCGGAGCCCCGTCAAATGGGACCCGGACTATGAGGCTTACCTGCTCGATCAGTGGCAGAATGGTACGTTTGATGATTTCTGGAAGAAGGTCGGCATATGGGCGGCCGGCTACTACGACCGGATCGGTGATTCACCGACGATCCTCATGTCGAGCTGGTATGACGCCTATGTCCACACGGCGCTGGAAAACTATCGGGGGCTGAAAAAACCCGAACGCCCGGTTGTTCTCATCATGGGGTGCTGGACCCATGGCAATCGTTCCCAGCGTGTTTTCGGCGACGTGGATTTCGGTCCCGCTGCGCCCTTCGATGGCCAGGTGGACACGGACTGGCTCACCTTCCGGTTGCGTTGGTTCAAGCGCTGGCTCAAGGGGTGCGAGGACCCCGTTCCCGAGCTGGAGACGCCGGTGCACTATTTCGTCATGGGTGGCGGCGGCGGAGCGAGAACCGGCGAGGGACACATGATGCATGGCGGTGAGTGGAGGCGCAGCACCGACTGGCCACCGCCCGAGGCGAAGGCGGTTCGGTTCTTCATGCATGCCGACATGAGCCTCACACGCGAACCGCCAACCGCTTCGAGCCGCAATATCGAGTATGATTTCGACCCGCGCGACCCGGTTCCCACGATCGGCGGATCATTGACCTCGGGGGAACCCATCTTCACGGGCGGTGGCTTCGATCAGGTGGAAAGCGAGGATTTCTATGGCTGCAAGAATCCTGGCATGCCCCTGAATGCCCGCAAGGACGTGCTTTCATTCCAGACCGATCCACTGGAGGAGGACGTGATCGTGGCAGGGCCTGTCGCGGTTCGCCTTTATGTCTCGACCGACGCGCCCGACACCGATTTCACCGCCAAGCTGGTGGACGTTTATCCGCCATCGCAGGACTATCCTCGCGGATATGCGCTGAACATAACGGACGGGATATTCCGCATCCGCTATCGCCATTCCTTCGAGAAGCCGGAACTGGTGGGACCGGACGAGGGCGTGATGGATATCGAGATCACGCCATTCGCTACAGCCAACCGTTTTTGCAAAGGCCATCGCATCCGCGTGGACATCTCCTCATCGAATTTTCCGAAATATGACGTGAATCCCAACACGGGCGAACCCGAAGGCACATCCCGCACAATGACCATCGCGCGCAACCGCGTTCACCTGGATGCAGGGTATCCTTCTCATCTGGAGCTGTGCTGCCTCGCGGATTGACCGAACATGACGGCTGGCGGAACCCCGGCGAGGCATCGATGGACCATGCCGATCAAGCCTCGCCACCGATTTCGCCGGTAGCCATCGGGGGGGCAGCCCGCGGCTTGCGGCCGGGGGTCGTCGCGGAATTCGGTGGCAATGACGGAGGGCCGTTCGCGGAAACGGGCGTGCCATGCGGCAAGTGCGGGACGGTTGTTCGGCCAGCCCTCCGAAGAGAACCGGAAATTCAGATAGCAAAGGGCCACACCGATGCTCAGATGCCCCGCATCGAAGGGACGGGCGTCGATTTCGGCGATATGGCTTTCGAGCCAGTCGAGGGTGCTGGCCAGCTTTCTGCGCCAGGCCGCGATCTGGATTTCGGAGCGCTGCTCGGGCGGGCGCATATGGAGCTCCACCAGCCATGGCAGGGCGATATCCAGCATGCCGGTGCCCAGCGCCTCGTCGCGCAGGGTTATTTCGCGCTGTTCCGGCGCGTCCGGAAAGAGGCGGGGACCGCTTTTCCCCGTCCGGTCCGCCCATTCCATGATCACGCGGCTGTCCCAAAGGGGAGGGCCGTCCTCGCGCTCGAGCGTGGGAATCTTGCTCAGCGGATTCACCTGCATCAGCTCTTCGTGCGGCACCATGGGGTCTGCCGCGGTTCGGGTGGTCTGAATGGCGTCCGCAAGGTCTTTTTCATGGAAGGCCACCATGACCTTTCGAACATAGGGCGAGCGCGGAGACCAGTGTAGCAGCGGCATATATGTAGTCCTCCAGTAATCGGGCGCAGCTCAGGCGGCGTGCGCGCAAACAAATGTCTTTGGCAATCCGGCCCGCTCAATGGCGCCGGTCAGCTTTTCCTGCGGCAACCATTGCGGCAATCTTTGGCGCAGGCGCAGCAGCAAATCCAGATCGATCCCGGTATCGAATCCCATCGATTCCAGCAGATAGACACAATCCTCGGTGTTGATGTTGCCGCTGGCGCCGGGCGCGAAGGGACACCCGCCCAATCCCGCAAGGGAACTGTCGAACAATCTGACGCCGGCATCGAGCGCCGCCACCACATTGGCAAGGCCCAGCCCGCGCGTGTCGTGGAAATGGGCGGCAACCGGCAGAGGGGCGACCTCCCGCACGACGGCGGCCAGTATGCGCCGGACCTGGTTGGGGTTGGCGTAGCCGACGGTGTCGGCCACCATGATCTCGTCGGCGCCTGCCTGCGCGTAGGCCGAGGCGATGGCCAGAACGCGCTCTTCCGGCACCGGGCCCTGTATGGTGCAGCCGAAGCTTGTTGCTATGCCGCCGGCGATTGCCGTCTTCCCGAGAAGTCCGCGCGCCCTGCGCTCTTCCATGATGCGGCTGAAATCGGCCAGGGATTCATCCGTGCTGCGCCGGACATTGGCCTGATTGTGGGCTTCGCTGGCCGAACAGACGAAGTTCAGCTTTGCAACGCCGAGATCGAAGCCGGTCTGGGCGCCGCGAAGGTTTGGAATGAGCGCGGAAGCCAGAAGGCCGGGAATGGTGAGCGCTGTCTCGGCCACCGTTTTCGCGTCGGAGAACTGCGCGATGACATGAGGCGGGACGAAGGACGTTACCTCGATTTCCCGAACGCCCGCCGCCGCCTCGGCGCGCGCCCACTCCAGCTTGAACTCCGTGTCCAGAAAGTCCTTCGCCAGTTGCAGCCCGTCACGCAGGCCCACCTCGCGAACCGTTGCCTTTTCCGCCATCTCTAATTCTCCCGGCTGGTTCAGACCCCTTTGAAGCGGGGTTTGCGCTTTTCGTTGAAGGCTTCGATGCCCTCCTGCCTGTCGGCGGAGGGAACCGTGCGGTTATAGGCCTCGATCTCGAAGGCCAGCCCGTCGGCAAGGCTCATCTCGGAACCCCGCGCTATGGCCTGTTTTGCCTGCCGGACGGAGATCGGTGCGTTGGCGGCGATCCGCGCTGCCGTCGCCAGAGCCTCGGGCAACAGAGTGTCTGGCGCGCAGACCCGATTGGCGAAGCCCCAGTCAAGCGCGTTGCCGGCATCGAAGGGCTCTCCGGTGAGAATGACCTCCTTGGCCCGGCGCGTTCCCACGGCTCTCGGAAGCGTCTGCGTGCCGCCGGCGCCGGGAATGATGCCAAGCGTGACTTCCGTCAGGGCGAACCGCGCCGTCTGCGAGGCATAGATGAAGTCGCAGGCGCCCGCGAGCTCGCAGCCGCCGCCGAAAGCAGCGCCGTTGACGGCAGCGATGACTGGAACGGGGCAGAAGATCACCGCCCGCGCCATGCGTTCGAACACGAGATGCTGCCGGCGCCATTGATCGTCGCTCATGCCGCGGCGTTCCTTCAGGTCCCCGCCCGCGCAGAAGGCGCGGTCGCCGGCCCCTGTCAGAACGATGCAGCGCGGCTCCACGGGGTCGAGCCGGAAGCCTTCGAAAAGCGCCACGAGCTCTTCCGCCATGCGCGTGTTGAATGCGTTGCGTGCCTCCGGCCGGTTCAGGGTGACGAGCACCACATGCTGTTCGGGTTTTTCAACGAGGATCGTTTCGAAATTCATGGTCAGGCGACCTCTTCTTGAATGCGGACGTCAGATGATTCCACCCGACCGTGGAATGTTCCAGGCGGCACGGTCGAGCGCGGCGCGGTGTTCGGGAGCGGCAATGTCCAGCATCAGCCTGCGGCGTTCCTTCAGGGTGCGCCCCCTCAGGTCGGCCACACCATGTTCGGTGACGATGATGCCCGCTTCGCTTCGCGGCGTGCTGACCGGACCCGATAGCGCGCTGACGATGCGGGGGGCCCCCGTCTTCGCGACGGTCGCGGGAAGCGCGACGACGGGCAAGCCCCCGCGCGAGCGATGGGCGCCTCTCAGGAACTCGCTCGCCCCGCCGACCGCGCCGACATAGACGCCGCCGGCAGTCTCGGCGTTGATCTGCCCTGTGAGGTCCACTTCCAGGGCCGAGTTCACGGCGACAAAGCGGTCGTGTGCGGCAAGGATTCCTGCGTCGTGGGTGTAGCTCGTGGGCGCAAGGCGAATGGCCGTGTTCTCATGCGCGAAGCGATAAAGGGCCTCGCCTCCCATCAGAAGCCCGCCGACGCTGACGCCGGTGTCGCGGGCCTTCGCTGCATTGGTCAGCGCGCCGGCCTCAGTCAGTGTCACGAGCCAGTCGCCGAGTGCTCCTGAATGAACACCCAGATCGCGCCGGTCGGCAAGGGCGGCGAGGATTGTTTCGGGCAGCTTGCCAAGTCCCGCTTGCAGCACCGAGCGATCCTCCACCAACGCGGCGACATGCCCCGCGATACGGGTTTCAACGGTCCCGGCACGCGCCGGGGACAGGCAGAGCGGTGCGCGCGATGACGGGACGAGGACGTCGATATCCTCTCGCGAGAGCATCTGACCGCCGGCAATGCGCGGCAGCGCGTCATTGATCTGTGCGATGATCGTGCGCGCCGATGCGATGAGCGGCGCGATATATTCCTCGGCCAGCCCCAGCGTGTAGCGCCCGGTCGCGTCACAGGGCGCAAGATGCAGCAGAAGCACATCAACCGGGGCAAGCGCATCCGCAAAACGGCTATAGGGGACGGGCAGGATGTCCAGCAGACCGGCACGGGCAAGCGCCGTGTTCGTCCCGCTTCCGCAATAGGAGACGAACTCCACGAAGTCCGCATGAGCCGGCGCCGTGGTTTCCGACAGGCCGAGGCCGATCCCGGCGCGGAAGCCGCCGATCTGCGCCCGTTCGCGCATGAGAATCTCGGTAAGGGTCAATGGTTCCGCGCCGGCCTGCGGCCAGACGACCATGTCGCCACGGTGGACGAAGTCCATCATCCGAAGCTGGTCGACGGCGATTTCCCTGCCGGCGCGTTTCATCTCACGTCGCCCTTTCGAAGATGGCCGCCATGCCCTGTCCGCCACCGATGCACATGGTTTCGAGCCCGTAGCGCCCTTGCCGGCGCTGCAGTTCGTGGAGGAGGCTCACCGCAATCCTGACGCCGGTCGCGCCCACGGGGTGCCCCAGCGAAATACCCGAACCGTTGGGATTGAGACGGTCGGGATCGTTCCAGTTCCAGCCTTTCAGCACGGACAGGACCTGGACCGCAAAGGCTTCGTTCAGTTCCACGAGGTCCATATCGTCGAAGCCAAGTCCGGTGCGGGCAAAAACCTTGGCGACGGCCGGCACCGGGCCAAGCCCCATGCGGGCGGGGTCGCAGCCGGCCACGGCCCAGCCATGCAGATAGGCCATGGGGGTGAGACCGAGCTCTTCCAGCCTGTCTTCGGCCACCACCAGGCAGGCGGCGGCGGCATCGTTCTGCTGGGCGGCATTGCCGGCCGTCACGGTGCCGCCGGCAACCACGCTGCGCAGACGGGCAAGCGTTTCCACCGTGGTATCGGGGCGCACGCCCTCGTCCCGCTCGACCAGCACAGGCTCGCCTTTTCGCTGCGGCACGCTGACGGGCACGACCTCGTCGGCGAACAGGCCGTTTGCCCAGGCCGCTGCCGCGCGCTGCTGGCTGCGGGCGGCATAGGCATCGGCGTCCTCGCGGCTGACGTCGTTCTCACGGGCGAGCGTCTCGGCGGTCTCGATCATTCCGGAGATGCGTCCGAAGCGTCTTTCGGGCTGCGAGCGTTCCCGTCCCCGGTCCAGCCGGTCATAGAGCTGGGTGTTGCCCGCGCGCGCGCCCCAGCGCATCCGGGTCGTGTAGAACTCGATATTGCTCATCGATTCCACGCCGCCGGCCAGCACCACGTCGGCGGCGCCGGTCTGCACCATCATGGCGGCGGTGACGAGCGCCTGGAGGCCGCCGCCGCAGCGTCTGTCGAGCTGCATGCCGGGCACTTCTACCGGGAAATCGGCTTCCAACGCGATCCAGCGCCCGATGCACGGCGCTTCCGAATTGGCATAGGACTGCGCAAAGACGACATCGTCTATGCGCTCGGGATCAAGGCCGGCCTTTGCAACAACCGCCCTGGCGATCGTGGCGCCCAGAACTTCTGCTGCAACAGGCCGCAGCGCGCCCCCGAAAGCTCCGACGGGGCTGCGCAATGGAGCGACGATGGCCGCGCGTTTCATGGCCTCGCCTCCGCTCAATAGGAGCGAGGCATGGCAAGAACATGCTCCGCGAGAAAGGAAAGGATGAGGTTCGTGGAGATCGGGGCGACCTGATAGAGCCTGGTTTCGCGGAACTTGCGCTCGACGTCATATTCCTCCGCGAAGCCGAAGCCGCCATGGGTCTGGATGCAGACATTGGCCGCCTCGTTGGAGGCGTCGGCGGCAAGCATCTTGGCCATATTGGCCTCGGCGCCGGGGTTCTCGCCGGCTTCATAGCGGCGCAGCGCCTCGCGCACCATCAGTTCGGCCGCCCGCATGTTTGCGTAGGCGCGGGCGATGGGAAACTGGATCCCCTGGTTGGCGCCGATGGCGCGGCCGAAAACCGTTCGCTCGCAGGCATAGTTGCGCGCCTTCTCGATGAGCCATTTCGCATCGCCCACGCATTCCGAGGCGATGAGAATGCGCTCGGCGTTCATGCCGGAAAGGATATAGCGGAAGCCTTTTCCTTCCTCGCCGATCAGGTTGCCGGCTGGAACCCGCAGCTTGTCGAAGAAGACCTCGGTGGTGGCGTGGTTCATCATGGTGCGGATAGGGCGGATGCTGAGCCCGTTGCCCAGTGCCGCCCGCATGTCGACCAGAAAGACCGACAGCCCGTCCGTACGCTTGGCGCATTGTTCCATCGGCGTGGTTCGTGCGAGCAGAACCATGAGGTCCGAATGTTCCGCGCGGCTTGTCCAGATCTTCTGGCCGTCGATCACCCAGTGGTCGCCATCGCGGCGCGCGACGGTGCGAAGCGCCGCCGTATCGGTGCCGGAAGTCGGTTCGGTGACCCCGAAGGCCTGAAGGCGGATCTTGCCCTCGGCGACCTGCGGCAGCCAGTGGCTTTTCTGCTCCTCCGAGCCATGGCGCAGGATGGTGCCCATGACATACATCTGGGCGTGGCAGGCCCCGCCATTGCAGCCGGAGCGCTGGATCTCCTCCATGATCGCTGCCGCCGCCGAAAGGCCGAGGCCCGAACCGCCATATTCCTCGGGGATCAGCACGCCCAGAAAGCCGGAGCGCGTCAGTTCGGCGACGAATTCGGTGGGATAGGCCATTTCCCTGTCGAGCGCGCGCCAGTATTCCCCGTCGAAACGGCTGCAGAGTTTGCGCACCGCATCGCGGATTTCGCCATGGTCGGTCGCGTCGTTCATGAAATCGGGCATCGAGCGCTCCATCAGCGGATTGGCGGAAGGGTCAGTGCGGGCCATTCGGACCCTTCGAAACGGTAGGATTGGCCTTCGCGGCGGATGTATCCGCAATGCGGCGCGCCGAAATGCATCGGGCACAGCAGCGTCCCGCGCTCTGCCGCTTCATCGAGCACGCGCGCGCGGGTCTGGCGGGCGATGTCGGGCAGGGCGCAATAGGCCGTGTTGATCTGCGGCCGCAGGATTTGCAGCGGAGAATGAAAGACGTCGCCGCAAAAGAGGATTTCCTCGCCACCGGTTTTCAGGCGATAACCGACCATGCCCGGCGTGTGGCCGGGCAGGGGCACGACCTCCAGGCAACCGGCGGCGGGACCCGTCGTTTCGGTGACGAGATCGAGCAGGCCCGCATCCGCGATCGGCAGGACGCTGTCGGCCCAACTGCTGTCCATCACCGCGTCCGGCCCTTGTCGCAGCGCGTTTTCATAATGCGCGAAGTCGCGTGCGGGCATCAGGTAGCGGGCGTTGGGAAAGGCCGGGACCCAGTTGCCATCCTTGCCGGGCACCGTGTTCCAGCCGGTGTGGTCCATATGCAGATGCGTCTGCAGCACATGGGTCACGCGGTCGAAGCCGGCTCCTGCGGCCTCCAGCCATTCGGGAACGCGGTTGTTGAGGCGGTCCATGCGCGCGGCGGCGCGCGGTTTCGCGTTGCCGACGCCGGTGTCGATCACGATCACCTTGTCATCGATCTGCAGGACCCAGAGGCGGATCGATATGATCAGCCGGTTCATTGCAGGTACGTAGTGGTGAGGGGCCAACTCGCCGGCGAGCGCATCCAGTTCGTGTTGCGGCAGGTCGGGAAACAGAAAGGCGGGATCGTGCGTCGGCGCGGCATATTCGATCACGCTGGTGATGCGTGCATTGCCTATCGTGCGGCTGAGGATCATCGAGCCGCCTCCGAAGCCGCCAGCAGTGCCGGATCGAGAGGCTTTCCTTCAGGCGTGATGTAGGTCGGTCGGCCGGTGAACCCTTCGGACAAGGGCGCGAAATAGTAGAAGGTGATCTTGCGCTTGCGAAAGCGCCAGACGCCCCCTTCGCGCGTCATCTCGTCGTCATAGTGGCCGGCGGAAACATAGGACACGCCCTTCTTCACCGAGAGATACTGCATGGAAATGCGGCCCGTGGCGCGGTCTCCATCCAGTGAAACGGTGGCGTTGGTGCAGAAATGCCAGAAGCCTTCGGCTATTGTGCTCACGGTGTCGCGGAAAAAGCGCAGGATCGCGTCGCGGCCGCTGACATGGGCCAGCCCGTGGAATTCTCCATCCGCGGTGAAGAGTTGCGCAAGCTCCTCCCAGTTCCTGTCATCGAGAACGTGGCAATAGTGCGCGCGCAGTTCGGCAATGGCCTGCCGATCCTCGATCCTGCGCAGGCGCTGTTCAAAATCACTCATGGTTTCCTCCCTTGCCGCCATCTGCCCGGCTCAGCGGTCCGCCGCCAATCGCAGCGGGGCGGCAGTCTTCTCCTGTAGCGCTTCCAGCGAAAGTCCCGCCACCATTTCGCGCACCTGCAGCCCATCGGGTGTCACGTCAAGGACGGCCAGATCGGTGTAGATGCGGGTGACGGAGGCGCGGGCGGTGAGGGGGTAACGGCAGGATTCCACAATGCGCGGCTCGCCCGATTTGGTGACATGCTGCATCGCCACCCACACGCGCCGCGCACCGACGGCAAGATCCATCGCCCCGCCCACGGCGGGCGCCGTGTCATCGTCGGAGCGAGCCCAGTTGGCCAGGTCGCCGCGCGACGAAACCTCGTAGGCGCCGAGCACGCAAAGGTCGAGGTGGCGTCCCCGGATCATCGCGAAACTGTCTGCGTGATGAAAAAAGGAACCGCCCGGAAGAAGCGTCACATATTCCTTGCCCGCATTGATGAGCCAGGGATCGAGGTCTGCCTTTTCCGGGGCCGGCCCGATGCCGAGAATGCCGTTTTCGGAGTGGAAAACAACTTCTCTTTCCTTCGGCACGTTGTCGGCGACGAGGGTCGGAACGCCAATTCCGAGATTAACGTACCAGCCCTCGGGAATATCCTGTGCGATACGCGCGGCGATCTGGTGCCGGCTGAGTGGAACCCATTCGGTTGTTGCGGTGGCCATTGCTTGTCCTCAGGTGATCGGGTCGCCATAGGCGAGGTGCACCACGCGGTCGACGAAGATGCCCGGCGTGACGATCGTTTCGGGATCGAGCGGTTCATCCCGGCGCAGATGCTGGGTCTGGGCGATGGTCAGGCGTGCTGCCATGGCGCAGACCGGGTTGAAGTTCCGCCCGGCGGCCCGATAGGTCAGGTTGCCCCAGCGATCGGCCTCCCAGGCCTCGATCAGGGCCACGTCGCCGTAGAGAGCTTCTTCAAGAACGCAGTCGCGGTTTCCGAAACGGCGGATTTCACGGCCGCGTGCAAGAGACGTGTCGGCGCCCGTCGGCGTGAAAAACGCCGGGACGCCGGCACCTGCGGCGCGCATGCGTTCGGCCAGGGTACCCTGCGGCACCAGTTCGAGCTCCAGGGCGCCGGTGCTGTAGAGTTCCTCGAAAATGGTCGAGCCGGCGATACGCGGATAGGAACAGATGAGCTTGCGCACACGCCGTTCCTTGAGCAGGCGGGCAAGACCGACCTGCCCGTAGCCGGCATTGTTGGCGACGATGGTGAGGTCGCGGGCGCCGGTCTCGATCACGCCCTCGATCAGGTGCGTGGCCTGCCCGACGGCGCCAAACCCTCCCAGCAGCAATGTCGCTCCATCCTCCAGGCCCGTCAGGGCTTCGGCGACCGAGGCCGCCAGCTTGTCGATCATATATCGCTCCCTGCCGCTCGGCGCGGCCCTTCCCTCGATGCCGATTCAATGCTAATGTCCGTTCAGCGAACATTTGTCCAAAATATGAGGCATGTGACGGTGCTGTCAAGCGGGTTGATAACGACGGTGCTCCGTGGCACTTGCTGGCAAGGAACCTGCCCGATAGGTTTGCGTTTTCCCGACCCAGGGAAGCGGAACAGGAAGAACGCGTGGCCTTACGACCATGCCGGGCTCAAGATGTGGAAGGCGCGATGACCGGCCGGGATGGCAACGAGGAAAGTGAGGAGACAATCCGGCAGAGTTCGGATTTCGTCGAGGCCGTGGCGCGCGGCCTGAGCATATTGGAGTGTTATTCAGACCCCGTTTCGGTGCGTCAGCGCGGTCGTCTGACCCTTACCGATGCCGGCAAACTGACCGGTCTGACACGGGGAACGGCCAGGCGCCTTCTGTTGACGCTGAAGGAGCTGCATTATCTCGATTCGGATGGGAAGCATTTCTGGCTGACCCCCAAGATTCTGGGGCTCGCCAATGGTTTCATGACGCCTCTCGGGCTCGGTGACGCTTCCGCGGCCATCTTGCAGGAGCTCACACAGCGGGTCGACGAATCGGCTTCTGTCGGCATCCTCGACGAGGAAGAAATCGTCTATATCGAGCGGGTGGAGGTACGGCGCATCTATTCCTCGCGGATCGTCAACGGCACGAGGCTGCCGGCGTTCTGTTCGTCCATCGGCAGGGTTCTTCTGGGCGGGCTGTCCGATTCCAAGCTTGAGCGCTGGCTCGACAAATACCCGCTGCGTCCTCTCACGCAGCACACCATCACCGACCGTAAAGCCTTCGTGGCCGAAATTGAGCGCGTGCGCGAGTGCGGTTATGCCGTGATCGACGAGGAACTGGAAATCGGCATTCGTTCCATCGCTGTCCCGATCATCGGCGAAAACGGTCGTGTGGTGGCAGCTCTGAACAACTCGACCTCCACGGCTCGCCATTCCGTGGAGGATCTCGAGCGCGACTTCCTTCCCGAATTGCGTCTTGCTGCCGAAAAACTGTCCAAGACGATGAACTGGTAGGTTCAGGCGGTCCTTCTCCTGCCCGCTCCAGCGGTCTCCATGCCGGGCTTTCTATTGCCAACCGGCCCTTAGGAATACTTCCGGATGGGCCTATACGCCCGGTGCAGGGTTGCAAAGTCGCGCTCGGTTTGTTAAATGGACATATGTTCGCTAGTCGGACATTTTGGGAGGAGCCATTATGAGAAAGCTGATAACAGCCGCTATCGCGGCGACGGCCGTTGCCTTTGGGGGAAGCGCGGCGGCGCAGGATGCGCCCAAGGACCCGGACAAGTACCGCGCCGGCGCAATACTCGCCATGAGCGGCAAGGCGGATTGGTATGGCAAGGTCATGAGCCGTGCCATTCAGCTTGCCGTGGACGAAATCAACGAGGCGGGCGGCATCGAGGGCATTCCCCTCGAGGTCATCATCGAGGATCACAAGAGCGGTATCGCCAAGGAAGGCGTGTCTGCCATGAACCGCCTGATCAATATCTACGATGTGAAGGCGGTGTTGACGTCCTTTTCTCCGCCGACGCTGGCAATCGCCCCGATCGCCGATGAAAAGGGCATTCTGATGCTCAACGGCGGCGGCACGAGCGCGGCGCTGGTGGGTGCAACGAACATGATGTTCCACAATCGCTCGCTTGCATCCGATCTCGGTCTGGCGGCTGTCCAGCGGGCGAAGAAGGAAGGCCTTGGCGACATGGCGCAGCTCGTGTGGAAAAACGATGCCGGCGACAGCGTCGTCGCCGCCGCCGCTCCCTATTGGGAGAAGGAAGGGCACAAGGTTGTCGCCACGGAGTTCGTGGAACTGGGGGCATCGAACATCGATACCCAGGTAGCCAAGATCCGCGCTTCCCGGCCTGACTGGGTGGGCCTCTGGCTGTTCAGCCCGGAGAGCGGGCTTGGCATTCGCAAGCTGCGCGAATTCGGTGTGGATGTGCCCCTGATCGGCATCGAATACACCGGTGACGTGAAGGAGATTGCCGGCAAATATGCCGAGGGTTACGAATACGCCTCGGACTATTTCATCCCTTCCGAGGATTACCCCTGGTCGAAACGTTTCGCGGACGCCTATGAGGCTCGCTTTGGCGAGAAGCCCGAGTTCTATGCGGCGAACTACTACGAGAACGTCTATGTGCTCGCCGAGGCGATCCGCCGGGCCCGTGCCAAGGGCGGCGACTACTGGAATGGCCGCAAACTGGCCGAAGCGATCCGTGAAAACCCGACCTTCGACAGCGTCTATGGCGGTTCCATGACCTATCAGGACAATGGGGTGGCCAAGAAGCGCGTGGCGATTTTCAAGGTCGAGGACGGCGAAGGCAAATTCGTCGAATATGTCACGCTCAACTGATCGGGCCCTGACCGGTCGTTCCCGGCGCCAGACCGACTGGCGCCGGGAGCAGATGTTTCCTGTTCATCGATAGAGAGCCAAATGGACCTGTTCCTGCAACTGCTCGCCAACGGGTTGATCAACGGCAGCCATTACGCCCTTCTGGGGCTCGGCTTCGGCCTGATCTTCTCGACCACACGTATCGTGCATTTCGCCTATGGGCCGATCTTCACCTTTGCCGCCTACACGGCCTGGCTCATATCGGGAAGCATGGGGCTTCCGCTCATCGTGGGCATCGCGGGTGCCGTCCTGGTGGCGGCTCTTCTGGGAACGGGTTCGTATCTGACCCTTTATCGGGCGCTGGAGCATAACGGGGCGCCGCCGCTCATTCCGCTGATCGCCTCGCTCGGCCTGACGATCGTTCTGGAAAACCTGGTAGGCGTCCTGTTCGGAACAGGCGTGCGCACCCTCGATGTCGACAGTTCAGTGCATTTTCTCGGACCCGTGTTCTTTACCTCGATCCATGTCTGGCAGGTGGTGAGTTTTGTCGTGATCGCGCTGGCGCTGGGGGCATTTCTGCGCCGCACCCGCTACGGCCGCGCCATACTTGCCATGACCGACGATCCGGAAATGGCGCGTGTGATCGGCATCGACACGCTGAAGGTGTCCATCATCGTCTTTGCGCTTGGCTCGGCCATATCGGCGGTGCCGGCCGTGATGGTGCTCCTGAAGGACGGCGCGAGCACGCATATGGGTTTTGCGGCCGTGTTCATGGGCTTTGTCGCGGTGATCGTCGGTGGTGTCGGGTCGCTGCGTGGCGCGATCGCCGGCGGTTATCTGGTCGGCCTCGTCGAAAGCCTCGGCCTTTGGCAGATCCCCACCGAGTGGCAGGGCTCGATCTCCTTCGTCGTTCTGTTCCTGATGATCATGCTGCGCCCGCAGGGGCTGTTCAGCATGGCGCGCAAATAGCGAAGGGCCCGGCAATCATGGAATATATCTATCACGTCGCGGTGCTCTTCTGCCTTTACGCGATCCTCGCCACTTCCTTTAACCTGCTCGTGGGCTTTGCCGGCCTGTTCGCTCTTTCGCATGCCGCGCTCTATGCCATCGGCGCCTATACGACGGCGATCCTGACCACGACGCTCGGGCTGCCCTTTCCCGTGCCGCTTGTCGCGTCGATCCTGTTCGCGGCGCTGCTGAGCATCCTCATCGCGGTGCCTGCCCTGCGTGTCAGCGGGCATTATCTCGTCATTGTTTCGCTGGCGCTCCAGGTCATCGTCCTGCAGGTCATCGTGAACTGGAAATCGCTCACCGGCGGAACGGACGGCATCAGCGGCGTCCCGACCTATTCCTTTGGCGGTTTCGCGCTGGATACGCCGGCACGGTTCCTCATTGCCGCGATGCTCGGCCTGGCTGCCTGCTATTGGGTGGCGTGGCGCCTCACACGCTCCCCCTTCGGGCGGGCGCTTCGCGCCATGCGCGAGAATGAATCCGCGGCCCAATCGGTGGGGCTCGACATTCTCTATATGAAGGTGTCGGTCTTCGCGATCTCGGCAGGGCTTGCCGCCGTGGCCGGTTCTCTTTTCGCGCGCTATTTTTCCTATGTCGGCGCAGACAGTTTCTCCATCAACGAAACCATCTATATCCTCGCCATGGTCATTCTGGGAGGCACAGGAAATCTTCGCGGCGCGGTTCTGGGAGCGGCGATCCTCGTCGTGCTGCCGGAACTGCTCAAATTCCTCCCCATGCCCGTCGATATCGCCGACAAGATGCGGCTGATCATCTATGGCTGCGTGCTCATGGCCGTTCTGGTGTTCCGGCCCCAGGGCCTGCTGCCCGAGCCGCGCGGCAGGAAAGCCATGCTGGTCCAGACCGACGCGGAGGAGGATGAGGCCGATACGGCCAAGCTGCTCGATGGCGAGGCCGGTGCCGCTTCCGAGATCGTTCTCGAGGGGCGCAATCTGTGCAAGCGTTTCGGCGGCATCACGGCGATTTCGGATTTTTCCATAGCGTTGCGCAGCCACAGGATCACCGGGCTGATCGGCCCGAACGGCGCGGGCAAGACGACGGCGTTCAACCTTCTGACCGGCTTTCTGAAGCCGACCGACGGGCAGATCGACCTGCGCGGCAAAAGCATTCTTGGCAAAAAGCCGCATCATCTCGTGGCGTCGGGCGTCGCACGGTCGTTTCAGGACCTGCGGCTCTTCACCAACATGACGGTGATCGAAAATGTGGTGGTCGCATTGCCGAACCAGGCGGGGCACCGCATTTCGAACCTGTTCCTCAAGCCGCTGACCGTGCGCGCCCAGGAGCGGGAGAATACGGCGCTCGCCATGCAGATCCTTCGCTTCGTGGAACTCGATGGCAAGGCGCATGAAACGGCGGCGGATCTCTCCTACGCGGAAGAAAAGCTTCTCGTCGTCGCGCGCCTTCTGGCCACCGGCGCGGAAGTCCTTCTGTTCGACGAGCCGATGTCGGGTCTCGACCAGACGACGCTGCGCGAAATCCTCCCCGTCTTGCGGCGGCTGGCGGAGCGCGGCAAGGCCATCTGCATCATCGAACACAATCTCGATGTCATAACGGGTATCTGCGACGAGGTCTTTTTCCTCGATGAAGGTCGTACCATGGCGGTGGGAAGCCCGGCCGAGCTGATGTCCGATCCCGAGCTTGCCGAAAGGTATTTCAAATGACACAGCCGATCCTCGAAACCCGCGGGCTCGTCGCCGGTTATGGCAAGAAGCAGGCGATCCACGGTATCGACCTGACCCTGGCGAAGGGCGAGACCCTGCTGGTGCTGGGGCACAACGGAGCCGGCAAGACGACGTTGATGCGGGCGATCTTCGGTCTCAACGTACCGATGGCTGGCACCGTGCAGTATGCGACACGCGATATCACGGGGCGCAACCCGGCGATCAATGTGGCCGAGGGCATCGCCTTCGTGCCGCAGGGGCACGGCATCTTCCCGAGCCTGACCGTTCGCGACAATCTCGAGCTCGGGGCGTTCGTCGAGCCGTCCTCCGACCGCGTTCGGAAGTATCTGGAGGATGTGTATGACATGTTCCCGATCCTGAAGGACCGGGCAGGCCAGGTGGCCGGCACCTTCTCCGGCGGTCAGAAGCAGATGCTCGCCATCGGGATGGCGCTCATGCACGGACCGAGCGTCCTGATCCTCGATGAACCCTCCATCGGCCTCGCCCCCAACCTGGTGGGCCGGGTGATGGAGTCCATTGCCGAGATCAAGGCGCGTTTCGATGCCTCGATCGTCATCGTGGAGCAGAACATCAAATACTCGCTTCCCATCGCCGACCGGGTGATGGTTCTGAAAACGGGAAGCGTTGTCTACTCGGGCGATCCGGCGCCCCTCCACGATCACGCAAAACTCATAGAGTTCTTCTGATTTTTCAGTCAGCGCACCTCAATCCGGACCCGGCTTGACATTGTCAGGCATTGCCCTGGCAATGCCGGGGCTGCTTTGCTTTTACGGTCTCCGGCCCGCGTTCCGGGGGCGGTCGTGGTATGCTGCCGAAGCGCGCCCCGATACCGGTCGGCAAGGGGTATCGAACGATACCGGTCGGCGCATTGGCCCGGCGCTGCGGGCGTGGATAGTGGGATCGGTTCGGGGAGCGGGCAGGGCTCCCCGTCGTTCACCGGGAGGAAAGACATGCGCAACGTAACCATCGATAATGTAACCGATGCCGTGATTCAGTCGCTTGGCAGGCACGGCGATGTTTCGCCGCGTCAACGCGAGATCATGACGTCACTGCTCCAGCATCTTCACGGGTTCTGCCGCGAGGTGAAGCTGCAGCATCACGAGTTTCTTCAGGCATGCGATTTTCTGGCCCGCGCCGGCAAGGTCTGCGATGACAAGCGCCAGGAGTTCATCCTGCTCGGCGATATTCTCGGCGTCGAGGTGCTGGTCGACATGCTCAGCAACCCGATTGAAGGCGAGGAAAGCGAATCCACCGTCCTCGGGCCATTCTATCGCGAGAATCCGCCAGTGCTGCCCAAGGGCGCATCCACGGTGCAAAAGCACTTCGAGGGTGAAGAGAGCATTCTGGTTGAGGGCTATGTCACCGACACGGACGGAAAGCCGCTGGAAGGTGTCACGCTCGACATCTGGGAGGATGCGCCGAACGGCCTTTACGAAAACCACGATCCCGACCAGCCTGAATACAATCTCCGTGGTCGTTTCGAAACCGACGAGAGCGGTCATTTCGCCCTGCGTGCGGTACGCCCGGTTCCCTATCCGATTCCGGACAATGAGACGGCGGGTCAGTTGATCCGCTACATGGGACATCATCCGAACCGCCCCGGCCATCTTCATTTCATCCTCGCAAAGCCCGGCTACCGCACTCTGGTCAGCCAGGTGTTCGATGCCGAAAGTGCCTGGCTCGATGAAGATGCGGTCTTTGCGGTCAAGAACAGTCTTGTCGCGACGTTCCTGCCGGGCCGGGCGGAAGACGACACCGATCTTTATGTTCGCTTCGACTTTACACTGAAGCCGCAGGCGAATGAGCAGAGGATCGCGGCCGAATAGGCTGGCGGCCCGAAAGCGCAATGTGTGCCGCGTCCTTTTCAGGGGCGCGGCATTTTGCATTGGCAATTCTCGACACGCTTGCGCTACGCATTGGTGCGCGACGGCAAGATTGCGGGAGGGGCAATGAATCTGAAGCAGCTGGAATATTTCATCGCCCTGGCGGAGGAACTGCACTTCGGGCGCGCCGCCGAACGGCTGGGCATGGCGCAGCCTCCCCTGTCGCGCCAGATACAACAGATCGAAAGCGATCTCGGCGCCCAACTGATCAATCGCGGGCGCAATGCAATCTCGCTGACTCAGGCCGGAGAACGATTTTATGAGCGTGGTTCGGCGCTTCTGGCAGAGCTGAACGATATCAAGCTGGAAATCCGCCGCATTGGCCAGGGGGCGGAGGGGCGGTTGCGCATCGGCTTTGTGGGCTCGGCGACATACGGCATGCTGCCGACCATCCTCAAATCCTTCCGCATGTCCTATCCGGAGGTCAATCTGTCGCTGGCGCCGATGAACAATGCGCAGTTGCAACGTGCCCTGATCCGCCGCGACATCGACATTGCCATTGCGCGGCCCTCTCTCAATGACAGCGAGATCGTCACCAGGAAGCTCGTGGAGGAGGAGCTGGTTCTCGCCGTTCCGGATACGCTCGTGGCCTCGCAGGACGCGGTCTCTTTGCCCGATCTCGGGCCGCTGACCCTGATCCTCTATCCGGAGTATCCCCGGCCATCCTTCGCCGATGTTGTCATTGCCGCCTGTGAAAGCGTGGGGGTCGACACCTCAAGACGGATCTTCACCATGGACTTCCAGACCGCGATAGCGCTGGTCGCCGTTGGGGAAGGGGTCGCGCTGGTGCCCGCCTCGGTCGGCACCGCGCAGCGCAACGGCGTGCGCTATCTCAAGATCGGCGGCATGCAGGCACGAACCGGAATCTCGGTCAATCACCGCATCGACGAGCAGGGCGTCCACGTGCATAATTTCGTGACGCTGGCGCAGAAAGTCGCCCGCAAGGTCGTTTGACGGAAAGCTCCGGCTTTCGCATCGCCGTGCATATCAGGTGCATTCAGGATGCCCTAGCTGCCGCCAACCGCCTTCAGCGTTCCGGGGCGGTCGCGGCGGTAGAATTTGAGCTTGTCGGGATCGGGCCGGGCTCCGATGCCCGGACCCGTTGGCACGGCGACGGAGAAGTCGGCATAGTCCAGCGGCTCGAGCAGGATTTCCTCTGTCAGCAGCAACGGGCCGAACAGTTCCGTGCCCCAATGCAGTTCGGGAATGGTGGCAAAGAGCTGGGTGGCCGCGGCTGTGCCCAGCCCGCTTTCCAGCATGGTGCCTGCGTAGAGCTCTATCCCGGCTGCGCGGGCGATGGCGATTACCTGCGCGGCAGGCGCCAGCCCGCCTGACTGGCAGACCTTGACGGCAAAGACGTCGGCGCTGCGGTCGGCCGCCACGCGCATGGCGTCGGCCGGACCCTGCAGGACCTCGTCGGCCATGATGGCGATTTCGTAGGCATAGGCCAGTGAGCGCAGATTGCTGAGCTGATCGCGGGGCACGGGCTGTTCCACAAGCACGCAGCCGATCTCCTGCAAGCCTCTCACGCCGTAGCGGGCCTCGGTCATGTTCCACGCCTGGTTCACGTCGACGCGCAACGTGCCGCGATCACCGACCGCGCGGGCGATCGCGGCAACATGGGCAAGATCGTCCTTCACCTTGCGCTTTCCGATCTTCAGCTTGAAGTCGCGGTGCCGGCGCTCGGCAATCATGCGCTCGGCCTCCGCGATATCGGTCTCGCTGTTGCCGGAAGCCAGCGTCCAGGCAACCGGCAGGCGGTCATGGATGCGCCCGCCGAACAGCTGGGCGACGGAAACGCCAAGGCGGCGGGCAAGCCCGTCCCAGAGCGCGGTTTCCACTGCGGCGCGTGCGGCGTGGTTGCCCTTGATCGCGCGTGACATCTGTTCGGAAGCGGCGGCGATGCGGTCGCCATCCTTTCCAAGCAGCACCGGCGCGATATAGGTGTCGATGGCGAGCTTGATGCTCTCGACGCTCTCCGGACCGTAGGAAAGGCCGCCGATGGAGGCCCCTTCCCCCCAGCCTTCCGAACCGTCCGAAAACCGGACATGCGCGAGCACCACGGACTGGGTCATCATGGTCGTCATCGAAAGGACATGGCCGCGTACGGTGGGCACGTCGATGATGATGCTTTCTATATGGTCGATGGTGGTGGTCACATCACGTCCGTTGTTGAAGTGCGCTTATGGCCGGATTTTCGACGGACGGTAGCCGGTTGTCTAATACCCGGCAGGTCTGACGCGATACCGCACTGCATCATGGCGCTGTCTGGCCATTGGCGATGCTGCGTGCAAAGCCCCGCGCGAAGTCCAGAAACTTGAACACATGCGGGCTCTGGTTGTCCGTGCGGGCGCAGATCGAGAGTTGTGTGCGCGCGCCCTCGTCGCTGAGGTGGCAGAAGCTGATACCGGGTCGGTGGGCCGCTTCGCAGCAGGCCGGCACGATGGAGATGCCTTCGCCCACGGCGACAAGGCTGATTGCGGTCTGGTAGTCGGGCGCCCACAGGATGTCGGGCGGCTGAAAGCCCGCGGCGGCGCACAGCTCCAGCACCATGTCGGCGAAACAGGGGCGCGGCTTGCGCGGAAACAGCACGAAGGGGTGGTCCTTCAAGGCTGCCAGGCGAATGGAACCGCCGAAGTCCTTGGCGATGCTTTCGTGGACCGCGGCCACCAGAGGCTCCTCGACGAAAAGCAGCTGCCTCAACGTGGCGTCGTCCAGGCGCGGCCGCACCAGGGCCACATCGATGGCGCGGGTGATGAGTTGTTCGTGGGACTCGGCATTGTTCATCGCGCTCAGGCGCAGATCGACTTCCGGATAGGTGCTGCGAAAGCGCTTGATGAGCGAGGGGAAGGGGCCATGCGTGGCGGAACCGACAAAGGAAACGCGCAGCACTCCGGAACTGCCCTTGCCGACCAGCCTGGCGTCGCGCACGGCGCGCTCCAGTTCTTCCGTGATATAGCTCGCGCGCGTCTTGAGGAGTTCGCCGGCCTGTGTCAGCGCGATCTGGCTGCGGCTTCGGTCGAAGAGCTGCACGTCGAGGTCGCGTTCGAGCTGGGCGATCATGCGGGACAAGGGCGGTTGGGCAATGCCCAGACGGTCGGCGGCGCGCCCGAAATGCAATTCGCGGGCGACCGCCAGAAAGTAGCGCAAGCGCCGCATCTCAAAGGGTTGCGCGCTGCTTGTGGCGTCCCCGGCGCTCATCGCTCGCCTCCCAGCCTCAGGCCGTCTCCGGCAGATCAGCGAACCGGCCGCTGTGAAACAGAAGCGGGCGCGCCTGCGGATCGCACTGCATGGTGTGCACATGGCCGATGACGATCACATGATCGCCCGCCGTCACTTCGCTATGCACGTCGGCGACGAAGGTGGACGCGGCATCGCGAATGGTCGGCAGGCCGGCAAGATCGGTGAAGGGCGGTGGCCCGTCGGCTCGCGCCTTGCCGGCAAAATGCCAGGCAATGTCCTCCATTCCGGCCCGCAGCACGCTGACGGCAAAGCCGCCGGCGGCGCGCAGTCTTGGGAGCATGCGGGCCGTGTTGGCCACGGAGATGGCAATGAGCGGCGGATCGAGCGAAACCGACATGAAGGCGTTGGCCGTCATCGCGTGGTCGCTCTCGCCGGAGCGTGTGGAAATGACAGTTACGCCAGTACTGAAACCGCCGCAGGCATTGCGAAATTCGCGCGTGTCGAGCGTCGGGGCCATTGTGGTCATGACAATGTCTCCAGGACCGGGGGCGTTTTGGGTGAAGACAAGGGAGTGGAAGCCGCATCGCGGGCAAGGGCGACGGCGCCGGGCAACAGCCCGAGCAGGGCACGGGCGGCGCCGGCCCTGCCGCTGGCGCGCAGATGGCGTATGCGCGTCGATGAGATGCGCTCGCCCTGCGCGCAGGTCACGCTGCCTGCGGTCGTCACCTTGAAGCGCGTGGCCAGCAGCTCCAGATCGCCGGCCCGGCCACGTCCGAAGCGGAAGTCCTCGCCGACATGGATTTCGCGCACGTCCAGCGCGTCCAGATCGTCGAGAAAGGCTTCAGGCGATCTTGCGGCATATTCGGGCGTGAAATGAGCCACATGCACCCGGTCGACACCGAGGGCGTAGAGACGGGCCTTGCGTTCCGCGAGTGTGCCGATGGGGCGTTCGTGTCCGAAGACGACCTTGGGCAATGGATCGAAGGTCTGAACCAGAGCGGCCATGCCACGAGACCTGGCGCGGCGCAGCATCGTCCCGACAAGGGCCTGATGGCCGAGATGGACGCCGTCGAAGGCGCCTATGGCAATGCATGCGCCGGCGGGCGCACTCCCGGCATTCTGGGTGTGCGAAGGCTGTATGCGCATCCGGACTCCTCCTTCCCGACGCTCGCGGCTCATTAGCCGAATGTCGTCAGCTTGGTGAAGAAGCCGGTTCGCGGCAATGCCGGCGCAGGTAAGGCACGATACCTTATGAAAGAAGCATGGCGATGAGACAGTTCCCTTCGATCAAGCATGGGAGGAAACCTTGGATCAGATCAACGTCAACGCTGACGCGATTACGGACGCCTATACCGGCGATGCCTTTCTCGAGAGTATTCGCGATGGCCGTGAAATCTATATCTATGGCGAGCGGGTCAAGGATGTGACCACGCATCCCGCCTTTCGCAATTCGGCGCGCATGGTTGCGCGCTGGTATGACCGCTTCCATCAGAATGCCGCTGAAATCGGCGTTCCCTGCGACAACGGATCAAGCAAGCTCACCCACCCCTTCTTCCTCGGTTCGCGCACATCCGAGGATCTGGTGAGATCCAAGCAGGCGATCATGGACCTGCAGCAGCCCGCATTTGGCTGGATGGGGCGTTCACCCGACTACAAGGCGAGCTTTCTGGGCACGCTCGGGGCCAATTCGGCCTTCTACGGGGAATACGCCGGAAACGCCCGCAGCTGGTACGACCGGACGCAGCAGCGGCTCGACTACTGGAACCATGCCATCGTCAATCCGCCGATCGATCGCGATCGCCCCATCGAGGAAGTGGCGGATGTGTTCATGCATGTGGAGCGCGAAACGGATGCGGGGGTGATCGTCTCGGGTGCGAAGGTGGTGGCCACCGGCTCGGCGCTCACCCATTACAATTTCATCGCCCATTACGGCATCCCGATAAAGGACAAGAAGTTCGCCCTGATTTTCACCGTGCCCATGGGAGCGGAGGGCGTCAAGCTCATCGCGCGCCAGTCCTACGAGGCACAGGCCGCCGTGATGGGCAGCCCCTTCGATTATCCTCTGTCCAGCCGGCTCGACGAGAATGATTCCATCCTCGTCTTCGACAAGGTTCTGGTGCCATGGGAGAACATCTTCATCTATGGCGATGCCGAGAAGGTGAATGCCTTTTTCCCGGCCTCCGGTTTCGTGCCGCGCTTCACCCTGCACGGCGTGTCGCGCTTCGCGGTGAAGCTCGACTTCATCGCCGGGCTGTTTTCCATGGCGGTCGAGGCAACCGGCTCGGCTTCCTTCCGCGGGGTTCAGGCGGCGGTGGGTGAAGCGCTGGCCTGGCGCAACACTTTCCATGGGCTGGCGGATGCGATGGTCAAATCGCCGATCCCCTGGCAAGGCACGGATGGCTACAACCTGCCGAATGTGAATTATGGTCTGGCTTATCGGGTTCTTGCTCCGCTCGCCTATCCGCGCATCAAGGAACTGATCGAGCAGAATGTCGCGTCCGGCCTGATCTATCTGCCGTCATCGGCTGCGGATTTCGAGAGCCCGGCGATCCGGCCCTATCTCGACCGTTTCGTACGTGGCTCGAACGGCTATGCGGCCATGGACCGCGTGAAATTGCTGAAGCTTCTGTGGGATGCGATCGGCTCCGAATTCGGCGGGCGGCACGAGCTTTACGAACGCAATTACGCGGGCAATCAGGACAATCTGCGGATCGAGACGCTTCTGACCGCGCAGGCGACGGGCGAACTGGAGATGCTCCAGGACATGGCGCGCCGCTGCATGTCGGAATACGATCTGAAGGGCTGGGTGAGCAAGGACCTGATCAACCCGAACGATGTGTCGGCCCTGCACACACTCGCCGCGGTGTGACGCGCTCATCCGGGCCTCGTGGTTTTGGCCTTCCGGGCAGAACGTCTGCCCGGAAGGTTTTTGTATTCTGTTTGCAAGAGCGCGTGCATCTTCGGCCGTCGAGGTTCCCGCCCGCACCTTGAGAATGCGGTGCTCCTCAGTCCCGATCCGGGACAAGGCCCGGCAAAATCCGCAAGCGACGCCCTTCGCCCTTCTTTCCCGTCGAACGATCCTGTAAGCGCCTGACCGGGCGTGACGTGATAAGCTCGCCTTCAGTGTGTTTTCATCAAAATTGGAATCCTATTCCAATTTGGAATTAGATGTTGTATATTCTGTTTTGACCAGGGAGGAATGGTTGACCGTTGCCGCTATAGACCGCTGTCTCACGATATTGGAGGCGCTTGCCGGCGAGCGCGAGCCGATCGAATTGACGGATCTCGCCAACCGGCTGGGCATGCCAGCAAGTGCGGTCCACCGCACGCTGACGACACTCGTCTCGCGTGGATGGGTGCTGCAGCACAGCGGGACCCAGCGCTATGCGCTCTCGCTTCGCATGAGCACGCTCGCCTTCCGCAATCTCGATGTCCGCGCGGTGCCCGACGTGGTCCAGTCCGTTCTGGACAAGCTGGCGCGCGAGACGCGCGAATATTGCCGGCTGGCGATCGTCGAGGGTGAGGATCTTGTCTGGGTCGCTCGCGCGCAGGGCGCCGTCACGGGTCTGCGCTATGATCCCGAGATGGGGCAGGAGATCGTTCTGCACGCCACGGCCAACGGAAAGGCCTGGCTCTCCACGCTGCCCGAATCCGAGGCGTTGCGCATCGTCTGCGCCCGCGGTTTCGGCGCGCGGCGGCCGCTCGGCCCCAACAGCGCGACCAATGTCGATGAGTTTCGCGCGCGGCTCGTCGAAACGCGCGAGCGCGGATACGGAACTTCCATCGAGGAGGCCGAGGCGGGGACAGGGGCCGTGGCTGTACCCTTCTTCAATGGGGTTGGGCCGGATGCGCCTGTCGCCGGTACGATGAGCGTTGCCGGTCCCTTGGTGCGGATCACGCCCGAACGCTACGAGGAGCTTGCGGCCGCTCTCAAAAAAGCTGCCGTGGAGGTCGCCGAAATCTGGTCGCTGCGAAGCCGCCAGCGAGGATATCAACCTGCCGTGGCGGCACCGCGCCCGCAGGCTCCGGCAGAAGCTTGAGGTAACGGACGATGCGAGGCAATCCCATCCTGCGGCGTTTCCTGGAACCGGTTCTCTGGTTCGCCGGCCTGCTGCTGATCTGGGAGGTGCTGGTCAGGGCGCTGCAAGTGCCGATCTATGTGTTGCCGGCACCGTCGCAGTTCCTGTTGCGCATTGTCGAGGATTACCAGAGGCTCGGCTATCACGCGCTGGTGACGACGCGGCTGATCGTCTACGGCTTCGTCGCGGGTGCCATTCCAGGCGTCGTGCTCGGTTATCTGATCGCGAAATTCCGGCTCGCGGAGCAGGTGCTTTATCCGCTCGTCGTCTTCATCCAGGGTCTGCCGAAAATCACGCTGGCGCCGCTCATGCTGGTCTGGTTCGGGTTCGCGGATTTTCCGAAAATCCTGCTCACCGCGCTGATCACTTTCTTTCCGATACTGGTCGACAGCGTCACCGGTTTCAAATCCATCGATCCCCGGCAGTATTATCTCAGCCGTTCGGTCGGAGCCTCGTGGTGGCAGACATTCCGCCTTTTCGAGCTGCCATCCGCCGCGCCCAGCATCTTTTCCGGTTTCAAGATCACCGTCGTCATTGCTGTCACGGTGGTGATCGTCGTGGAATGGATGAACTCGCAGAACGGGCTTGGTTATCTGGTTCTCCGGGGGATGGACGATTCCGACACGTCGCTGATCTTCGCCGTGCTCGTGGTCGGCTCGATGATCGGCGTTTTGCTCAGTTGGGGGATGGAACTGGCTGAAAGGACATTGCTGCCCTGGCGGCGGCGCTGACCGGTTCGTGATCGAGGAACAAGCATCACGATAAAACAAAGGGAGGAAGGAATGCAGTTCAAATTGAGGCATGTGGCGGCGGGGGCAATGTTCGCATTGCTGGCAGGAGGCGTTCCCGCGCTGGCACAGGACAAGCTCCAGATGCAGATGAACTGGACGGCCGATTCCGCGCATCTCGGATTCGCGGTGGCCCAGGCCAAGGGCATCTACAAGGACCATGATCTCGACGTCACCCTGACGGAGGGGCGCGGGTCAGCCGTGGCAGCACAGCTTGTGGCGACCGGACAGACAGAACTCGGCTATGCCGACACCGGCGCGACACTCAATGTCGCCGCGCAGGGCGCGCCGATCAGGATCGTCGCGACCATCTGGAAGTCCGGACAGTTCGGCATCCAGTATCTGGCCGATTCCGGCATCAAGGAACCGAAGGACCTCATCGGCAAGAAGCTGGCGGTGTCTCCGGGGTCGGCCATGCTGCCGCTCATTCCGGTTTTCCTGCGCGCCAACGGCATCGAGGAATCGCAGGTGGAGATCGTCTCGGCAGCGGAAAGCGCCTTCATCGGCCTTTTGACGTCCAAACAGGTCGACGCGGTGTCGCAGACGCCGGAGAACATTGTGGTGCCGCTTGCTGCCCAGGGCATCGAGGCCGGCAACATGTATTTCTACAATAACGGTGTTCCCATCGCGAGCCTCGCGCTTGTCGCGCGCGAGGACAAGCTCCAGGCCAATCCGGATGTCTACAAGCGCTTCATCAAGGCGACGGCGCTGGGCTGGCAGGAAGCGATGAAAGATCCCGAAGCTGCCGTCGATGCCCTGCTCAAGGTTTTCCCGGAGACGTCACACTCGAAGGAAAATCTCCTTCAATCGGCGAAGTTCAGCTTTGCATCGGTCTGCCCCGGCGGTTCGGGTGACGCCATTGGCGTGACGGACGCCGAGACCTGGGAAAAGATGTACAGCGTCATGACCTCGGCGATGAACCTTCCCGGCACCAAGCCGGTGACGGACTACTACACGCTCGACTATCTGCCGGAAACGCCGGTGACCTGCCCCTGAGGCTGGCCAGTCGCACGATCCGGTCCGGGCGCGCAAGGCGCCCGGACATCAATCTCACGCGGAAAGTTTCGTAGGCATGTCGCAAACAGCTTCTGCCATGGCGCCAGCACAGTCCGGCACGCGTGCGCGTCTCATGGCGGCATTCGGCGGTTCGTATCTTTTTTCCGTCCTGATCGGGACGGTCGCGGTGCTGCTGCTGCTTGGAGTGTGGGAGGCCGCGCTTCGTTTCTTCGAAGTGCCCATATGGCTTGCGCCCAAGCCGTCGGATTTCCTCGTACGGCTTTACACCGACAGGGCATTGATCGCCGGACACGCATTTTGGACGTCCCTCACAATCGTGGAGGGCTTCGCCCTCGGCGTGCTGGTGGCAATACCGCTGGCGTTGGCGATCGTTTCGGTCGGCGCGCTGGAGCGGGGCCTCTATCCCCTTATCGTGTTTCTCAACATCATGCCCAAGACGGTGATCGGGCCCATTCTGATCATCTGGTTCGGCATCGGCCCTCTGGTCGCCGCGCTGATCGTCTTCCTGATGAGTTTCTTTCCGGTGCTGGTGGATTCCATGTCGGGTTTCCGGCTGGTCGACCGCAGGCTTTTCTACATTTCGCGGTCCATGGGAGCGAACCCGTGGCAGACCTTCTGGAAGGTCAGGCTGCCTGCCGCGATGCCGCATATCTTCTCGGGCATGAAGATCGGCGTGGTGAAGGCGGTCGAGGGGGTCATCATCGCCGAGTTCATCGCCTCCAACAAAGGACTGGGCTTCATGATCGTGCGTGCCTCGGCATTCATGGACATGACGCTGATGTTCTCCGGGCTGGTGGCCGCGGCGATCGTGGCGCTGATGTTCAACGGCGCGATGAGCATCATCGGGCAATGGCTGATGCCGTGGTCCAGACACTGAACCCGGACAAAGCGACAATGATGGGCATGACAATGGCAGACATGAAAACCCGAACTCCCTCCGGTCTGGCGCATCCGATTGGCGGTGTGAGCGCCGCAGGCGCCTCTATCAACGCGCGCGGACTGACGAAGGTCTTCGGCAGTGGAGAAAACGCCTTTCACGCGCTCGGCCCCATCGATCTGGACATAAAGCCAGGAGAGTTCGTTTCCATCATCGGTCCGTCGGGATGCGGCAAGAGCACGACCATGCTTCTGGTGACCGGGCTGGAGCCTCCGAGCGCGGGATCGGTGGAAATCGACGGGAAGCTGCTCACTGCTCCGATTTCGGAGATCGGCATCGTCTTCCAGGACCATCTGCTTCTCGATTTCCGCACCGCCATCAACAATGTCATGCTGCAGCAGGAGATCCGGGGGCTCGACAAGGTTACGCTCAGGGAGCGTGCCGACTCCCTGTTCGCGCGGCTTGGTCTTTCGGGAGCGGAAAACCGGTATCCGTGGCAGCTCTCCGGCGGCATGCGCCAGCGCGTTTCGATCGCGCGCGCTCTGGTTCACGATCCCTCGATGCTTTTGATGGATGAGCCATTTGGCGCGCTCGATGCGATCACGCGCACGCAGATCCGGCACGATCTCGAAATGCTCTGGCTCGAAACGCGCAAGACGGTGCTGTTCATCACCCATTCCATCGAGGAGGCGGTCGGCCTTTCGGATCGCGTTCTGGTGATGTCGAAGAGCCCCGGCACGATTGTCGAGGAGATCGTCATCGACCTGCCGCGCCCGCGTCCGGCCCATCTGGGCGAGTATCCCGAGTTCTCGAAATACGCCGAAAGGATCTATCGGATATTCGAGAAGCTCGGCGTCTACAAATTCTAGCGCGGCATCATGGTTGAAGCGTCACGACCGCCCGAATTCGTCTTCAATGAAGCGACCATCCGCGAGAGATGGGGGCTTGAGCCTTTCCTTGAAGGATGTGCCGCGCGCGGCTTGTCGCGAGCGTCCCTGTGGGGAGACGAGATCGAAAAGGTCGGTCTCGGGGAGGCTCGCCGGATGCTTTCGCGCACTGGCCTCTCCACTTTCGGCTTCAACCGGGCAGGACCGCTGCTGGGGGCGGGTCCTGCCGGCCGGGCTGAATGCCTCGACCGCGCACGGCGCGCGGTGGACATGGCCGCCGATCTGGCAGCGGACCATGTTCTGGTTTTTTCCGGCGGGCTCATGGAGGGCAGCCGCGATCTCGCCGGCGCGCGGGCACAAACAGAGGATGCAATCGGCGCGCTTCTTGAGCATGCGCGCTCCGTCGGGATGATGCTGGCGCTGGAGCCGCTGCATCCCATGGTCGCCGGCGACCGCGCGGTGATCCTGAGCCTCAGCCACGCCAATGCGCTTTGCGATCGGCTGGGCGAGGGCATCGGCATCGTGGCCGATGCCTATCACATATGGTGGGACGAACGTCTGGAGGCAGAGCTCGCCCGCGCCGGCGCTGCCGGCAGGATACTGGGCTTCCACGTCAGCGACTGGCTTGTGCCGACAAGGCATGTCCTGCGCGATCGCGGCATGATGGGAGATGGCATCATCGACCTGGCCGGGATGTGGCGTCAGGTGCGGGCTGCCGGTTATGCCGGCCCTGTCGAGATCGAGATATTCTCGGATCGATGGTGGGCGGAAGACCCCGACCTTGTCCTCGATACGGCTCTGGCGCGATGCCGGAGCATTTTTTCGGGAGGGTGACCAGACCATGAGCGACAGCATTCCAAATCTTGGCGGCGCCTCGCGCATCTATGCGGTGTTCGGTGATCCTGTAGCCCAGGTGCAGACACCCACCCTCATCAATCCGATGTTCGCGGCAAAGGGTGTCGATCTCTATGCCGTCCCTTTCCATGTGACCCGTGAGACCTTCGAAGCGGCCTGGCGCGTTTTCGCGGCGATGGACAATGTGGCGGGCATCGGCGTGACGGTGCCGCACAAGATCGCGGCCGCTCGCCTGTGCGACGCGCTGACTCCTGCCGCCGCCGCCGTCGGTGCGGTGAACTCCATCCAGCGCCGGGACGACGGCTCCATGCACGGCGCGCTTTTCGATGGCGAGGGGTTTGTGCGTGGACTGGCCGGCAATCGTGGCCGCCTTGCCGGCGCCTCGGTCATGCTTGTCGGCGCCGGCGGGGCTGGACGCGCCATCGCCCACGCGCTGGCCGGTGAACAGATAGGCCGGCTGGCGGTGATCGACGTCGATGACAATGCGCTTGAGTTTACCATCGGTATGGTCAATCGTGCGATGGGCGGACCCGTCGCGCAGCGAGGCTCGGGCAGCTTGGCGGGCGTTGACGTGCTGATCAACGCGACGCCGATCGGATTGAAATCCGCAGAGGCTTTCCCGGTCGATCTCGATGATCTGAAGGCGGAGATGCTGGTGGCCGACATCGCGGCGCTGGCGCGCGACACGGAGCTTCTGAAGCTGGCCCGCCAACGCGGTGCGGCGACAAGCGATGGCCACGACATGCTCGAGGCGCAGATCGCCCTTATCGCCGGCTTCGCCGCCGGGCGGGAGGCTGGAACGCCGCTTTAGACCGCCTCTTGTTTTGATCGACGTGGCGGGTCGCAGGGTGGGTATCGGCGCACGGCATTCCTTATGGCGGGCAGGACGGAAAGGGGGGAGGAGCATCCGGCGCTTCAGGCAAAGGACGAAGGCGCGAGCATGTCATCTGTCTTTCCGCGCCTCGGCCCGCGCTTCGGCCCGCGCTTCGACCATATGAGCGGCAATGAGGTCGACCTGTCCCCGGATCATGTGAATGCCCGAATGGATGCGCGCGCCGCGTGCGCGCGCAGCTTCGAGAAGCGGCGTCACCTCGGGTTTGGCGATCACCTCCGCGACCAGCATCGTCTCGTCGACCAGACTTGCATCGAAGGGCAGGGCGTCGCTGGGGGAGAGACCGAGCGATGTTGCGTTGATGACGATCTGCCCGGTCGCGGGTCGCGGGTCCCCGGCTTGCGCGAAGGTTCTGCCCGCGCTGCGGTTCACGGCTTCCGCCAGCTCCTCGGCTTTTGCACGGGTGCGGTTGGCGATGGTCAGCGATGCGGCCCCTTCCTCGGCAAGCGCGAAGGCTATGGCTATCGCGGCGCCGCCGGCGCCAACCATGAGACAGTGGCTGCCGGAAAGCACATGGCCTTGCGCTTTCAGACCGCGAACGAAACCCTTGCCGTCGAACTGGTAACCCCTGAAGGAACCGTCGGCCTCGCGCCGCACGAGATTCACCGCCCCGACCCGTTCTGCGAGCGGATCGAGGCTGTCGCAAAGCGCCATTGCAGCCTGCTTGTGCGGCAGGGTGATGCCGAAGCCGATCAGGTTCCTGAGCGCCTTGAGGCCCGCCCAGGCCGTGTCGAGCTCGTGGGGGCCTATGTGCAGCGGCACGCACACGATGTTGGCTTTGCGGTCGGCGAAGATCGGGTTGATCGTCGTCGGGGTCATCACCTGCGCGATGGGGTCCCCGATGACGCCCATGACCTTCGTCGATCCATTGACCGCGATGGCCGACGCTACCATGAGAGATCCTCCCGGTTCAGCCACACCAGACTGCCGTCTTCCACGCCGACCAGCAGGCCGAGCTTCCCGCTGCCGTCCCAGTCGACGGCTTCGGGGGAGGCGACGTGCATGGCCATCCGGATCGTTTCGCCGCGAAACCTGAACGCTTTCGGGAAGGCGAAGACCGGCTCGGCGTTGGAACCGATGTTTTCAAGCAGGAAGATGCCGGCCTGACCGGTCGTGTTGCGCGGCTGACCGGTGGGGCCGGGGGGCACGGAGGCGCGCGCATGCGTGCCGATAACGAGATCGATCCGGCCATCGCCTGTCCAGTCCACGGCACACAGTTTCACGCGCCCGCGCCCGCCGCCGACATCCTGCGTGAAGCGCATTTTAGCGCCGTCTTCCCATCGCGGATGCCGCTTGTCGGCAAGCTCGGTGTCTGATGCGCGGCGGAAATCCGACAACAGGCCATCCTCGTCAAGCGCGAGATAATGCAGCTGGCCGTCGCCCAGCCAGTCGACCACGGCCGGGCGCACCCGCCAGACCGTCTTGAGCGGCCTGCCCTGCCATGTCAGCGGACGCGGCGCTTCGAAACGCGGCGGCACCGTTCCCCCGTCATTGCGGTAGAAATTGTGGTGGCCGTTGACGTCGCTGACGAGAAGATCGGGAAGGCCGTCGCCGTCCCAGTCGGCAATCGTGGGGCAGGAATAGCCGAACATCTTTTCGGAAGGCCCCTGGATCGAACCGGTCAGGCCGGCGGCGATGCGCACCGGTTTTCCGCCCGCCTCGATCATGATTTCCCGCGCGAGCCCCGGCGCGGCGCGCGGGCCGAGATTCTCGTAGAACAGAAGCTCGCCGGTGCTGTTGCCGACCACGAGGTCGGGCAGGCCGTTGCCGGAAAAATCATGGGCGGCTGGCGAGGGCAGGACGCCGGCATGAATGGAGGGCTCAACGCCTTCCACGCGCCCGATCTTCTCGAATGTCGGTCTCCCATCGGAGCCGGTGCCCGTGTTGCGGAGGAATGTCACATAGCCGTCCTCGGCGCCGACCAGTATGTCGAGCCGCCCGTCGCCATCCCAGTCGACGGCGCAGGGCAGGTGAATGCACTGATCCAGAAGCACGGGCGCGCCGGCGGCATCGGCCACCAGCTTTGGCTGCTCGAAGACGAAGGGACCGGCCTGGCGCGCGAAGTGCAGGATGTTCCAGAATTCGCCGCACACCACGGCGTCGCGCCCCTCGCCGGTGAAATCCCCGAAGGCTGGGGCGCATTGCCCATAGACCTCAAGCGGGGTCTCGCCGCCGAGGATCGGTCTGCCGTGGCCGAGCACCGGTGCGCTCAGCGTTCCCGTGTTCTTGAAGGCGTAGAGGAAACCGCGCAGCGGCCCACCCAGCCAGCGGCCTGCCGCATCATAGGCGCGATAGCCGACATCGTTCCATTCCAGCCCGTTCGGCCAGTAATCGTCCCATGAATCGGTGCCCACGACGAGTTCGGGAATGCCGTCGCCGTCGATGTCGTGGAAGCGGGCCATATGGAAATATTCGTTCCCCTTGACCCAGTCCGCTTCGAGGTCGAGTGCCACCGGATCGCCGAAGCGCGGCTCGCGCGCCGTGCCGATATTGGGAAACAGATAGATCTGCCGGCGCATGCGCGACACGGAAAGAAGATGGAAGCGGTCGCCATCGCGCACGGCGGTGACATAGCCGCGCACACCCTCGACAATCCGCTCGCGACCCAGAAGCGGCGTGCCGTCCGGTTTCGTCCCGATCTGTGGATAGAGGAAGACGCGACCCTCATAGCAGGTGTCCCAACTGGACAGGAGCAGATCGCGTCCGCCGTCGCCATCCCAGTCGACCACATCGACACAGGTGATGATGCGGCCTGCGACCGGGGCCGAACTGACATCGGGATGATAGGCTATTGCCTGATCCACATAGGACGGGCCGGTCCAGACCGACGCGTCATCCTCCCACCGGGTCACGCTCAAGATGCTTCTCCTCCGTTTTTGGAATCCTATTCCAATTTCATTTCGTATCATATAGCGTGGCAAATGAAACCTGCGGATGGACGCGAAATGAAGATCAGGATTGACGGTCTCGTGCCGGTGATGCTCACGCCATTCACGCCGGCGGACCGCATCGACGAGGATGGGCTCGCCCGGCTGACGGACTGGTATGTCGAGGGCGGTGCGCAGACATTGTTCGCCGTGTGCCAGTCGAGCGAGATGCAGAGGCTGAGCCTTGAAGAGCGTGTTCTTCTGGCGCGTCGTACGCTGGAGTTCGCGCGGGGGCGGTTACCCGTCATCGCCTCGGGTCACATCTCCGAGATGCTGGATGATCAGCTGGCTGAACTGAAGGCCATGGCCGAAACGGGCGTCGATGCGCTGGTTCTGGTCACCAACAGGCTGGATCCGCGGAATGCTGGTTTCGAGGCGTTCCGACATGCGCTCGAAGCGATCATGAAAGCCCTGCCGGCCGACCTGCCGCTTGGGCTTTATGAGTGCCCGGCACCCTATCGCCGCCTGCTCAGCGACGACGAACTCAGGCTGTGCATGGATACCGGTCGCTTTGCCGTGTTGAAGGATGTCAGCTGCGATCTGCCGACAGTCGCCCGCCGGGCGGCGATGACTGCAGGTACGCCTTTCGCCATCGTCAATGCCAATGCGGCGATTGCGCTTGCTGCCATGCGCGCGGGCTCGCGCGGGTTCGGCGGTGTGTTCGGCAATTTCCATCCCGACCTCTATGCCTGGATGTACGATCACAGAGACGAAGACACGGAGCTCACGCGGGATCTCGCGGTCTTTCTGGCCCTTGCCGGCATGGCGGAAGGAATGGGCTATCCCAAGCTCGCCAAGCTCTGGCATTTGCGGCTTGGAACCTTTGCGAGCGCCCATTCCAGGGTGGTGGACTACGACCCGCTGGAGCGCCATTGGGCTGCCGCCGATCTGCTCGATCACATCGAGCGGGGCACCGAGCGTTTCCGCGCCAGGATCGCCGGGGCCTGAAGGGAACAGGAGAATCGCCCGGTTCCGTCACCTGGCCGCAGGGGCGGTCGTCCGGTTGTCGAACTCCTTGATGAATTTTTCGCTGTCCGCCACCTGGTTCCTGAACCGGGCGATATCATAGGCGTCAATTGGCGTATCGGTTTGCCCTGTCCGGATCAATTCGCTGAGCACGGCTCCTATTCCCGGAGCGATCTGAAATCCGTGGCCGCAGCAGGCGAAGGCGTGAAAGAGCCCGTCTCGTGTCCGGCTGGGCCCGATGACAGGGCGCATGTCGGGCAGATAGCCTTCGACGCCAGACCAGACGCGGATGACATGCGCATCGCGCAGGAGCGGAACGATGGCTCCGAGCGCTTCCATTCCGGCGAGTGTCTTGCCGGGAGGGACGAATGTGCGATTGCCGTCCGCCTCGCTGGCCGTGCGCGGATAGCCTGCAACAATGACATTGCCCCTCGGTATCTGGCGGAAGATGACACTGCCGTTCACCATCTGCATGGAAGGTCGGATCACATGGGGAAAGGGCTCGGTCACGAATTGCGGCGGTCCCGCGGAAAACACAGGCACCGGCTCGCCGAAATGTGCGGCGATCGCACCGCCCCAGGCACCCGCCGCATTAACCAGAGATCCCGATGTGAAGCGTCCCTGCGCGGTTTCGACCTCGAAGCGCGTGCCGGTGTGTACGGTTGAAAGCGCTTCGCAATGCTCGATGATCCTTGCGCCGAGCCGTTGTGCCGCGCGCATCACGACTGGCGTGGCAAGCCGCGGATTGGCGGTCGCGTCGCGGCCGCAGAACGTGGCGGCGAGCGTGTCGGCGGCGAGATAGGGAAAACGCCCGGTCAAGGCTGCCGTCGCCAGCATCTCGATGTCGAGGCCGTGGTCCCGCGCAATCCCCGCATGATGCTCGAGCTTGGCGTGTTCCTGCTCGGTCCTAGCGATATAGAGATGACCGGTACGGTCGTATTCGAAGCTCTCCCCGGCGATCGCTTCGAATGATTCCCAGATGGCCTGTGCCCGGAGGGAGAGCGGATATTGGCGGGGATCGCGGCCCTGAAGGCGCAGATTGCCGAAATTCGCGCCGCTGGATTGTGCCCCCACGAAGCCTTTCTCAAGTACCGTGACCGGGTGTCCCTCACGGGCAAGGAAATAGGCGGTGAACGCACCGATCAGGCCGCCGCCGATGATGATCGTTTCCGTTTCCTGCGTCATCGGAAGGGGGTATCCGTGGCGGATAGCGGCACCGGTTTGACCGGTGCCTGGGCGCGCAACCGGCCCACGGCGTCGACCGGCTTGCCGCAGGCCGCGGCGGTGATCTCCGCAAGCGCCGCGCTGCAGAAACGCCCCTGGCAGCGGCCCATGCCGCAACGCGTAATGGCCTTCATGCGGTTGAGCTCGACGGGACCAAACGCCTGTCCGGCCGCCGCGCGGATGTCGCCTGCCGTTACGTTCTCGCAACGGCAGACGATCGTATGGCCGGGCAGGGTTTGTGCGGTTTCATGGGGCCAGCGGAAAGCCGTTGCGAGATGCTGCTGAAACCTGCGCAGTTTGCCGACCTGAGCTTGAAGGCGCGCTCCGTCCTTGCCCGCCTGTGACAGGCCGAGTTCGCCGAGCAACGCCGTGGCGGCAAGCGTGCCGCTGGCGATGGCGGCGTCAGCGCCGCCGGTCGCCGCACCGTCACCGGCGATGTACAGGCACTCTCCGGCGCGCCCGCTTTCATCGACCCTTGGCAGCCACTGGCGAAGACGCTGGTCGAACCGGAATTCTGATCCGGCAAGCTCGGCCAGCTGCGTTTCGGCGCGCAGCCCATATCCGAGCGCGACGGCATCGCAGGTGAGACGGTGTTCTGTGCCCGACCTATCGGAAAAGCAGATCGCCGTCACCCGGTCCTGCCCTTCGATTTCCCGCAGCTCGACACCATTGTGGATGGGCACGCCGCAGTTTTTCAGCGCCCACAGATAGGACAGGCCCTGCAGGAAGGTTCGGCCGGAATGAAGAAGCCCCGGCGCGGCACGGAGCTTGTGACGCAGCGGGGTGGTATCGAGCACGCAAAGCTGCCGTGCACCAAGTTTGTGATATTGCAGGGCGGCCAGCAGAAGCAGGGGCGAACTGCCGGCAAACACGATCCGGCGACCGATGAAGCAACCCTGATCCTTGAGGGCGACCTGAGCGGCGCCGAGCGAGAAGACGCCGGGAAGCGTCCAGCCGGGAAGGGGCATCAGCCTGTCGGTGGCGCCAGGGGCAAGGATAAGCCCGTCAAAAGCGATTTCGGAAAAGCCTTCGCCGTTGAACGTATGCGCCTTTCGGTCGTGAATGGCCCAGACGAGCGTCGACGGACGATAGTCGATCTTGTCGAGGCAGCCGCGAAAGCTGGAATGAAGGTTCCGGTATTTGCCGTATTCGCGCCCGTAGATCGCATCGGCATCGAGATCGATGCCGGGGTTGGTTTGCCGAAATCCCTGTCCGCCCGCCAAAGTGTTCTCGTCGATCACGGTTGGACGAATGCCGGCTTCCGCCAATGCCATGGCGGCGCTCATCCCGGCGGGACCCGCGCCTATGATCAGGATTTGGCGCAAGGCACGCTTCCCGTCAGTCGCGTGGGGGGCGAGGTGTAGAGGTCGAGGTCAGGGGAGACGGGTGTCGAACAGGCTCTCAGCCGCTTCCCCTCGGCGCTCCACATCCAGCAATCCTGACAGGCGCTCATCAGGCAGAAGCCAGCACGCGGCTCCCCCGTGAATTCCGAGTGGCGCACCGTGTGGCGGTTCTGGAGCACGGCGGACAGCACGCTTTCTCCCGAATGGGCCGATATGGCATGTCCGTCGATGCGAAGCTGCAAGGGCGCGCCCTTCCGACGCCCCACCGCCACGAATTGAGCCTCACTTCGAACTTCACTGGCAGCAGCGCGGTTGCTGGAAGACATATCTATCGTATTGCAATAATTATTATCGTTATGAAAATGATCGAATGCAATCGACGGATTGTCAATAGACCGCCTTCACAGCTTCGAGATGGATCTGGCGGCCGCGACGACGAGCGGAGCGAACCGCTCGACCAGTTCGGAGCGGGTGTAGCGCGCCAACGATGTCGCGATGTTGATCGCGGCGATCGGGTGACCGACCGTATCGAGGATGGCGGCGGCAACGGAGCCGTCGCCATGATAGATTTCCTCGCATGCGACGGCAAAGCCGGATTGGCCTGCCTCGACGATCCGCGCCTCGATCTGCGTCTTGTCCCAGACGGTGTGCGGCGTGAAGGGGCGCAGGTCAGAAGCCTCGATGATGGCCGCGGCTTCCTCCGTGGGCAGTCGTGAGAGGATGGCAAGTCCGGGTGCGGTGCAATAGGCGGGAAGCCTGGTTCCCACGATGACATCGGTGTTGAGCACGTGCCGGCTGAGGAAGCGCGAGACGAAAACCACCTCGGTGCCGTCCGGGATCGTCAGGTTCACCGTTTCCTCGGTTTCCTTGCTCAGGTGCTGCAGATAGGGCAGCGCTCTTTCCATCAGCCGATTGGCGCGCGTGAAGTGATAGCCAAGATCAAGCGTTCGCACGCTGAGCTCGAACTGCCGCGTCGTCGGGTTCTTGTTCAGATATCCCAGTTTCACGAGCGTGTGCGTGAAGCGTTGCGCCGCACTCATGTCCAGATCGGTCTCCGCCGCGATCTGCGACAGGTTCATGGTCGAACGTTCCGCGTTGAACGCGGAGAGAACGCGGAAGGCCTTCTCGACGGAACGCACCATCAACGGGTCGGTCTTCGATGGTTTTTCTCTGCTTGTCACCAGGATGGTTCCTCTTGCCAGAGGTCGAATTTCGACCGGACGCGGTGCGGATGCCGCATAGGCCCTCTAGCCCATTCGGCAAAAAACGGGAAGCGAGCTTGACAGAATGAAAACATTCCATTCAAAATACAATAATAATTATTGCATAGAAATAGTTGGGAGTAACGAATGCGCGAATTCATCCTCACCGAGTTCGAGGGTCCCGTCTTCAAGATCACGCTGAACCGCCCGCAGGTGCTGAACGCCTGGAACGCGGCCATGCGGGAAGAGCTGATCGATGCGTTGACGGAGGCCGAAGACAATGATGCGGTCCGTGCGGTCATCCTGACCGGAGCAGGAGATCGCGCGTTTGGCGCCGGGCAGGACCTGAATGAGACGAAGACGTTCGACGCGGATCGCGCGGAGGTCTGGATCGGCGAATGGGAGAAGCTCTATGTCCGCTTCCGCACGCTTTCAAAGCCGATCATTGCGGCGTTGAACGGTGTCGCGGCGGGTTCGGCGTTCCAGGTCGCCCTGCTTTGCGATCTGCGGATAGGGCACGCCGGCGTGCGCATGGGGCAGCCGGAGATCAACTCCGGAATTCCCAGCACGACCGGCCCGTGGATCATGCGGGAAATGCTGGGCATGGCGCGCACGATCGACCTGACGCTGACCGGCCGCCTGATGAATGCGGACGAAGCCGAGCGGATCGGCCTCATCAACCGGCTGGTTCCGCAGGACAAGGTGGGCGAAGAAGCCATGAAGCTCGCGCTGGAACTGGCGTCGAAGCCGCCCGTCGCGATGCGGCTCGATCGTCAGCGGTTCCGCGAGATGACGGAAGCGGGCCTGCAGGATGCGCTCAGTGCGGGCATTCGCATCCAGCGCGAGGCCTACGCGACCGGAGAGCCCGCTCGTATGATGGAGGCGTTTCTCGCAAAACGCAGGGCCTGAAGCGCACAAAGCTGCTTAACTGGAGAAAAAGGGGAACGAAATGAACAAAATGAACAAGTACAACACCATCTCTTTGACCCGCCGTACAGTGCTTCTGGGAGCGGGCGCGGCACTGGCCGCACCGGCGATCCTGCGCCCGGCCTATGGTTCCACCACCCTGACGGTGGCCGACCCTGGCGGTCCGTTCAGCCCGGCTTTCCGCAAGGCGTTCTATGCGCCTTTCGAAAAGGAAACCGGCATGACGATCGCCAATGTGGCGCGTGAGGCCGAGCCGACGGCGCAGTTCAAGTCGATCGTCGAGACGGGAACCTTCATCTGGGATGTGTGCACCCTCACGCTCTCGGCACGGATGATCCTTGAAAAGCAGGATCTGCTGGAGCTGACCGGCGTGGAGGCCGCGGATGCTCCGGGCATGATGAAGGAAGCGCTGTTCTCCAATTTCGTGGGCACGGACGTCTATTCGACGATCTTCGCCTACCGCACGGACAAGCTGAAGGACACTGCGCCGAAGTCGTGGACGGATTTCTGGAATGTCGAGTCCTTTCCGGGGCGCCGTTCCCTGCGAAAGAACCCCATCGACACGCTGGAGCAGGCGCTTCTGGCCGACGGCGTGCCGCTCGAAGAGCTGTACCCGCTCGATCTGGACCGGGCCTTCGCCAGCCTCGACAAGATCAAGCCGCATATCGACGTCTGGTGGACAGGCGGCGCACAATCCACGCAGTTGCTCCAGAGCGGCGAGGTGGACATGATCTCCGGATGGAACGCGCGACTTCAGGCGGCCATCGATGGCGGTGCTCCCGCCGAATTGGTCTGGAACCAGGGGCTCTATTCGGTTGAAGGCTGGGGCATTCCCAAGGGGAATCCGAAGGCCGATGCCGCGCGCGAATTCGTCAAGTTCTGTACGCGGCCTGAACAGCAGGCGCTCTACACGAGCGAGCTCGCATACGGACCGACAAACCAGAAAGCCTATGACAGCATCGATGCGCAACGCGCCAAGGTTCTGCCGACCGCGCCCGCGAACATCTCGCAGATGCGGCTGGCGAGCGAGGACTGGTGGAGCGAGAATCGTGCGGATGTCACCGAGCGTTTCAACGCCTGGCTTCTGATCTAGCATCTGCCTCTGATGAGCGGCCGGCAAGCATTGCGCCGGTCGCGCATGGGCACGCCCAAACGCGGGCGTGCGCCTTGACCTATTCAGGATGAACGATGGTGAATGTGGATACGACGAACGCGCTGCCGAAGCTGAAGATCAGCGGACTTGGAAAGCGCTATGGCGAGGTTGTCGCCCTGGAACCGACCGATCTTGCCGTGGATGCGGGAGAGTTCGTAACGTTGCTTGGCCCTTCCGGCTCAGGCAAGACGACATTGCTGCAGATGATTTCGGGTTTGACCGAACCGACCACGGGAACGCTGCATGTGGATGGCCGCGACGAGACGGCGACGCCCGTGCATCGGCGCGATATGGGGCTGGTGTTCCAGCACTATGCTCTTTTTCCCCACATGACGGTTGGGGAGAACATCGCCTTCCCGTTGAAGATGCGCGGAACCCCGGCGAGCGAAGTCCGTGAGCGCGTCCGCGAGACCCTGGCGAAAGTGCAGCTTGAACAATACGGAGACCGTTTCCCGCGTGAGCTTTCCGGCGGCCAGCAGCAGCGCGTGGCGCTGGCACGCTGCTTCGTCTATCGCCCGCAGGTCGTCCTCATGGACGAGCCGTTGGGCGCCCTCGACAAGAACCTCCGCGAGCACATGCAGTTCGAGATCAAACGGCTGCACCGCGAATTCGGCACCACCGTCATCTATGTGACCCACGATCAGGAGGAAGCGCTGGTCCTTTCGGACCGCATCTGCCTGATGAACCATGCGCGCGTCGAGCAGATCGGCACGCCGCGCGAAATCTATTCGCGTCCGAAGAGCATTTTTTCCGCCCGCTTCATCGGGCTTTCGAACCTGTTTATCGGCAAGGTTTCCGAGGCTGGCGCCGGCCGCATCGTGGTGGACAGTCCGAATGGCAGTTTCGAGGCGAGGCAGGAGAATTGCGGGCCGCTTCTCAATGGCAAGGCGGGGCTCGTTCTGCGGCCCGAACAATTGCGCCCCGGCCCGGCGGGAGCCGGGGAGAATGACGTCACCGGAACGGTTACGGAAATCATCTATGTCGGTTCGGACACGCGCCTGGTGCTGACGTTGCAGGATGGTGAAACCTTGTCGGTGCGCCATGACCCGGAGGCCGAACTTCCGGCGCTCGGCGATTCCCTCACCTATCATTGGCCCATCGATGTCGCGGTGGTTGTTTCATGACTGCGGCCAGCCTTTCCGCCTCACCACGCACCTTTCGTCTGCGCGCCAACGCGTTGTGGCTGGCCGCGCCCGCGATAGCGTTCCTGGTCGTCTTCTTTCTCATTCCCGTTGGCCGGCTTCTGTTCCTGAGTGTCCAGGGGGATACCGGGAACCTCACAGCGGAGCATTATTCGCGCCTTCTCCATACGGAAGTCTACTGGCGCATCCTCATCATCACATTCCGGATCGCGGGTTTGACCGCCTTCTTCTCCCTGCTGCTAGGCTATCCGCTTGCCTATTGGCTCTCCCAGCTCAGGGAGAACCGGCGCAACCAGATGCTTCTACTGGTGCTGGTGCCGTTCTGGACGAGCTATCTCGTGAAGGCTTTCGCGTGGATGCTATTGCTCGGAAATCAGGGCGTGCTGAACCGCCTTCTGGGCGGTGCGGGGATCATCGATGGCCCGCTGCCTCTCATGTACAACGAGTTCGGTGTGATCGTCGGCATGGTGCATGCGATGATGCCGCTGGCGGTTCTCACGATGATGCCCGTGATGAGCGGCATCGATACGCGTCTGTCGCAGGCCGCCGGAACGCTTGGTGCCAGTGGCCCGCACCGTTTCTGGATGGTCTATTTTCCACTGTCCATTCCCGGAATGGCTGCCGGCGGCCTGCTGACATTCATCACGTCGCTCGGATTCTTCATTGTCCCGGCCTTTCTGGGCGGGCGACAGCAGACCATGCTCGCGCAGCTCATCATCATTCAGGTGCAGGAGCTGGTGAACTGGGCCTTTGCCGGGGTCCTGGCGACGATGCTGCTTGTCTCCGCCCTCATCGCCTGCTGGATCTACAATCATCTTTTCGGCCTGGCATCGCTTTCGGCGGGGAACAGCACGACGGACAAGACCTCGTCCGCCTGGACCCGTCGTTTCGGCTTTGCCCTTCTGGAAAAGCTCGCATGGGCAACATCGGCGGTGACCGATCGATTTGCCGGCAAAGGGCGGGGAAGGCTCCTGCCGGCCTATGTGGTGCTGATCGTGTTTTTCCTGGTGGTGCCGACACTGATGGTGATCCCCATCGCCTTCACCAGCTCGGACTTCCTGGAGTTTCCACCACCGGGGTACAGCACGCGCTGGTTCAGCCTCTACTTCAATTCGCCGATCTGGATTTCCGCGACGGTCCGCTCTTTCGGTGTCGCCTTCGCAACGGCTATCGTGGCGACGGCGATCGGTGGACTGGCCGCTCTCGCCATCGCCCGTTCGCGTTCGCGCCTCGGCGGCGTTGTGTTCGCCTTCATGCTGGCGCCGATGATCGTGCCACGCATCGTGATCGCGGTCGGGCTGTTCTATCTGTTCGCGCAGATGGGGCTGGTGGCGACCAATCTGGGGTTGGTGATCGGACATACGGTCCTTTCCATACCGTTCACCTTCGTCGCGATTGCCGCGGTGCTCAAAGGGTATGACTGGCGTCTCGACCAGGCCGCCGCCTCGCTCGGCGCGGGGCGGTTCCAGGTTCTGCGCCTGATCACCGTGCCCCTGATCCGCGGTGGGGTCATTTCGGCATTCCTGTTCGCCTTCGTCACCTCCTTCGACGAGCTGACAATCGCCATCTTCGTGAGCGGCGGACTGAAATCCACCCTTCCCAAGCAGATGTGGGACGACATGATCCTGCAACTCAATCCGACCCTGGCTGCCGTTTCGGTGGTGGTGCTCATCATCGTCACGGCGATCCTGCTCGTTGCCGACCGTCTGCGCCGCTGAGGCGCGGACGGTTGCTTCAGGGCAGCGGGGAAGACGTCATTTGAGATACCCAAGGTAAGAGAATGCAAATGTCAGAAGGTTTCATCGACCTGCTTTGCCGGCATGCGGACGACAGTCCCGACAGGATATTCGCCCGGCACGAGGGTGCTGCGGTCTCGTTCGCCGATCTGGAACGCGCCTCTGCCCTGCTGGCGGTGACGATCCGCGAGAAGGGCGTCAAGCGCGGCGACCGCATCGCGGTGGTGATGCGCAACAGCCCGTTCGCGATGGCGATGATCTATGCAATCACCCGTGCCGGCAATGTGTGGGTTCCGGTCAATGCCGCCCTCAAGGGGGAGGGGCTGGAATATATTCTGGCTCATAGCGACCCCTCCCTGATTGTTGCCGACGAGGAATTCGCTGAACTGATTGCCGGTTGCCGGGCGGCAAGCGGCGTGCCGGTCATCACCAATCGTGAGCGCGATCTGCCCGGTGGTGGTGCTACATTCGACGAGGCCCGTCCCTTGCCCGACGACGCGGCCGCCATCATGTACACCTCGGGAACGACAGGCCCGGCGAAGGGCGTGATCGTGACCCACCGCATGCTGCGTCTGGCTGCCGAAGCGGTTGCGCTGTGTTCGGCACCGCAGCCCGGCGACGACTATTATGTCTGGGAACCCTTCTATCATATCGGCGGTGCGCAGACCCTGCTCCTGCCCCTGGTGCGCAATGTCACCCTCACCCTGGGAAACCGTTTCAGCGCAAGCCGTTTCTGGCAGGATGTGAGCGCCGCAGGCTCCACGCATATTCATCATCTCGGCGGCGTCATCCAGATCCTGCTCAAGCAGCCGCCATCGCCGCTCGACAGAAGTCACAATGTGCGCATCGCCTGGGGAGGGGGGTGCGCCACGGAAGTCTGGCGCGCCTTCGAGAAGCGGTTCGGCATTCACATCAGGGAGTGCTACGGCATGACCGAGGCATCGAGCCTGACGACCTACAACGACACCGGCCTTGTGGGGTCCGTCGGAAAGCCCATGCCGTGGTTCAATGTGCGCCTGCTTGACGATGACGGGCAGGACGTTCTCGACGGGCGCGGGGAGATCGTCATCACGACGTCCGTTCCCGGCGCCATCTTTCCCGGCTATTTCCGCAATCCCGAGGCAACCGCGAAAGCGCTTCGCCCGGAAGGCTTCCGCACTGGCGATGTCGGCTCCTGGGATGCCGACGGCAATCTGTTCTTTCATGGACGGAAGTCCGACAGCGTGCGTTGCCGGGGCGAAAACGTGTCGTCCTGGGAGGTTGAGCATGTCGCGTCACAGCATCCCGATGTCGAAGACAGCGCCATGATCGGCGTGGCCACCGATGTGGGCGAGCAGGACATCAAGCTGTTCGTGCAGCTGAAGCCTGGCGCGACGGCGGATGCGGGTGCCCTTGGCGCATGGTTGAGCCAGCGGCTGGCGGCCTTCCAGGTGCCGCGCTACATCGCGTTCGTCAACGCGTTCGACCGCACCCCCAGCCAGCGGATCATGAAGCACAGGCTGCCGGGTTCCACGGATGATTGCTGGGACCGGATGGCGGAAAGGGAGCGCGCGTGATGAGCGGCACATTCAAGACCGATGTCCTGATTTCGGGAACCGGCGCCTTCGCAGGCCGCATCGCACTCGATATCGCCTCGACGGCGCCGGCGCCGGTCAATGTCGTGATCGCCGGCCGCAACCGCGACCGGCTGGACTGGCTGAGGACGGCCGGCAATGCGCGTGCCTCGATGTTTTCCCGTCCCGCCACCTTTTCGACCATGGAGGTGGACCTGCTCGAGGAGGGCGCTGCGGCGCGCATGATCCTTGAGACCCGGCCGAAAATCGCGGTTCAGGCCGCCTCCGTGCAGACCTCGTCGGTCATTTCCGATACCGGAAATGCCTGGACGGCTCTGGTGGCGGAGGGCGGATTGAGTGCCACGGCCATTTTCCAGGCGTTGCTGACGAGCCGGGTCGGCAAGGCGATCAGCGAACATTCCCCAAAGAGCGCCTTGATCAATTGCTGCTTTCCGGACGTGGTGAACGCCATGATCGGGGCGCTCGGCCACGATGTGCTTTGCGGCACGGGCAATGTGGCGATCCTTTCCAATGTTTTTGCAGGTGCCCGAGGGGCTGGCGCCTCGCAGCGGCTGCGCGTGCTTGCCCATTATCAGAACCTCGCCGCATGGCGCCTGCCGCGCGAGCGCAGGGCGGGGGCAGTGCCGCCGCGCGTGTTTCTTGATGAGCGGGAGGTTCCGGATGTGTTCGAGGCGTTTGCCCCGGTCAAACTGACCGCCGAACCGGCTATCGAGGTCTCCGGGGCCTCGGGCGTGACCTTGATCTGCGCCTATGCGGCTGACCGGCCCTGGGCAGGGCATGTGCCGGGGCCGGGCGGCCTGCCTGGCGGATATCCGGTGAAGCTCGAAGCAGGAAAGCTGCATCTGGATCTGCCCGAAGGTCTCGACCGGGAAGAAGCCATTTCGTGGAACCATGCCTTCGAGGCGGAAAACGGTCTCGTGCTCGACGGGCAGCGCGCACATTTCACGGGCCGGCTGAGAGCGGCCTTCGAACGGGTTGGCTTTGCCCATGCCGGCGGCTTCGAAATCGGCCGGCTGGAAGAGGTTTACCGGGACCTCGCGCTTCTGCGTGACGGATTGAGCCAGCAGCCGGCCTGAGTTGGAGGGGGTGCCATGGGCGATGCACGGAAGGTCGTTGTCATTGGCGCCGGGATCATCGGCGCTTTTGTGGCATGGGAACTGGTCGAAGACGGTCACGACGTCATCATTCTGGATGCAGGACAGCCGGGCGGGCGGCAGGGTGCCAGCTACGGCAATGGCGCGTGGATCATGGAAAGCTCGCTGCTGCCGGTCTCCGTTCCGGGGCTGTGGCGGCAGGTGCCGGGCTATCTCATGGACCCTCTCGGTCCATTTGCCATTCGCTGGGCGCATCTTCCCGCGTTGATGCCGTGGCTGGCCCGGTTCCTTCTGGCGGGTTCCAGTGTCGGCAAGGTCGAGCGGACGGCCGGTTTCCGCCATGCGCTGACGCATGGCGCGTTCCGGCGTTACCGGGCGGTTGCGGAGGCAAACGACCTCGCTCCCCTCTTCAGGGATGACGGGCATCTCTTCCTTTATCCTGACAGAACCGCCTTCGAGGCCGATGGTCTCGCCTGGGGGCTGCGCCGGCGCTACGGGATCGAGTGGCAGGAACTCGAAGGTGAGGCGCTGCATGCCTTCGAGCCAGGCCTGGGGCCGCATCACCGGTTCGGCGTCCACATTCGTGCCGGTGCGAGCCTTTCCGATCCCGGAGCATTCGTTGCCGGTCTGGTCGAAGCAGCGATCCGACGTGGCGCCATTCAGAAAAGAATGCGGGCGACAGGCTTCCGGTTCGAGGGGAACCGGCTGCGCGCGGTGAAGACCGACGATGGCGAGATCGATTGCGGCAGGGCCGTCCTGACGGCGGGCATAAACGCACGCGGCCTTGCCTTGCAATGCGGCGACCGTGTGCCGCTCGAAACGGAGCGGGGCTACCATGTGGTCGTGCCGGAAGCCGAAGACGGCCCGCGCCATCCCGTCATGATGATGGACGGGAAGATGGTTTTCACGCAAACGCGCGCGGGCCTGCGCGTTGCCGGACAGGTGGAGCTTGCCAGCCTTGGCGCGGCACCCGACTGGCGGCGCGCCGATATCCTCCTGAAACATCTCGAACGGGCATTCCCGGCCATGGCGGATCGGTTCGGGGAGGGTGTCATTGATCGATGGATGGGCCATCGTCCCTCGACGCCCGACGGCATTCCCTGCATCGGCCCATCGCGCCTGTCCGCGGATGTGATCTACGGCTTCGGCCATGGCCATAGCGGGATCACCATGGCGCCGATGACAGGCCGGCTCATCGCCGATCTCTGCGGTGGCGGACATCCGGTCATCGATCCGAAGCCATATGGAGCGGAGCGTTTCCGATGACTGGCGCGTCCCCACCCTTCATCGGCGAGGAAGAGGTCCGCCGGCTTGGCCTGACCCCCGGCGAAGCGCGCGACGCCCTCTCGCATGCCTATCGGCTGCAGCATGCCGGCCGGGTCCGGGTGCAGCCGAAAACCTCTCTCGACATTGCACCGGGGCACAAGTTTCAGGCCATGTGCGCGGCCTGTGAGGAGCTTGACCTGGCTGTCATGAAGTGGCTCGGCGTCGCGCCACGCATCGCGGGTGACCCGTCTCCCGGCATCCACGCGCTGGCAGTGCTGAACGACTTCAATTCGGGTGCGCCGCTGGCAGTCATGGACGCCAATGCGATGACGGGATTGCGCACGGCGGCCATGTCCGCGTTGGCGGCACGGTTTCTCGCTCGGGAAAACAGCAGGACGATTGGCTTCATCGGCTGCGGGCTTCAGGCGCGCATGCATCTGGAGGCGATGCACGATCTCTTTCCGGGTCTGGCGGTGGCGCTTTGCAACAGCAGATCCGAACAGTCCGCCCGGCGCCTGGCCGGCTTCGCAGACACGCTCGGGTTGGAAGGCGTGGTCTGCTCCAATCCCGCGCAGCTTTTGCGGGAGAGCGATATCGTGGTCACCTCGGTTCCCATGAGCGCGGATTTCGAGCCTTTTCTGGACGCGTCCGATCTGGCGCCCGGTGCCTTCGTCGCGGCGGTGGATATTGGTCGTTCCTGGCATCCGGATGGTTTCAAGGTTTTCGATTGCATGGCGACCGACAGCCGCCTTCACCACGGTATCGATATGACGCCGGGGATGAGGATAGACTGCGACCTGGCGGAATTGGCCGGGGATGTTCATCCGGGCCGGAAATCGGAAGCCCAAAGAGCCCTCTTCGTGTTTCAGGGGCATGCGACGGCGGATCTGGCCATTGCGTGGCTGGTGTGGTCCCGTCTTCAGGCTGCAGCCGGAAAGCACGCATAGCCCGCGCCTCGCGGCAGCCCGCGTTCCCAGACACGCATTCGACAGTGGAAATCATGGGCCTGAAAGCTGGAGGAGCGGCCGGCTTTCAGAAAAAAAATCGCGACCTTTGCGATTGGCCTGTCGGGAAATGTGCGTCAGCTTCGTCCTAGAGGCATCAGCAGTGAGCGCCGGGCTGCCGTAAAGGCCCCCGACACCCACCGAAGACCGAGGAGACGAGACATGACTGAGATCGTAAACTGCCTGTGGTTCGATCATGGTGAGGCAAGCAAGGCTGCCGCCTTTTACGCCGCCACTTTTCCTGACAGCCGGGTGGGTCGGGTGAATGCCGCGCCGACAGACTTTCCCGGTGGTGCGAAAGACACCGAGCTGACCGTCGAGTTCACCGTGCTGGGCCGGCCTTTCATAGGGCTGAACGGCGGTCCCAACTTCAAGGCGAATGAAGCCGTCAGCTTCATGGTGCTTACCGAAGATCAGGAAGAAACCGACCGCTACTGGAACGCCATCGTCGGAAACGGCGGCAGCGAGAGCGCATGCGGCTGGTGCAGGGACCGGTGGGGGTTCTCCTGGCAGATCACGCCACGGCGTTTGATGGAACTGACGACGAGCACGGATCGCGCCAAGGCCAAGCGTGCCATGGATGCGATGATGACCATGAGAAAGATCGATATCGCGACGCTGGACGCCGCCGTGGCGGAATAAGCCGATCCGCGACGACATTGCACCGCGAAACAAGGAATGGAGACGATCATGCCGAACACTGTCAAGCTGCATCGGGTTTTTGCCACGAAACCCGAAAAGATCTACCGCGCATTTCTGGAGCCGGACGCGGTTGCGAGCTGGATCCCGCCCTTCGGGTTCACCTGCACGGTCCACGAGCTCGAGGCGAAGGAGGGCGGCAAGCACAGAATGTCGTTCCGGAATTTCACAACCGGGCAAAGCCATTCCTTCGGCGGCACCTATCTGAAGCTCGTTCCCGGCGAACTGCTCATCTACAACGATGTGTTCGACGACCCCAACCTTCCGGGCGAGATGAAGGTGACGGTAACCCTGAAGGCGGTCTCGGTCGGCACCGAAATGACGGTGGTTCAGGAAAACGTGCCGGATATCATCCCGCTGGAGGCGTGCTATCTCGGCTGGCAGGAATCGCTGCGCAAGCTCGCCAAGCTGGTGGAACCCGAAATCACGCAGTAGCAATTCCACGGAAATTTCCCCGCCATACTGGCTTGCCCTGAAGCCCGCATGGCGGGGAAACACCTTTGCAATCCCGGAATTTCCGCCCCTTTCAAGACGCTCGCCAGAACATAGCGCCCTATATATTAGCCGGCGAATTATGTTCGCTTCATGCGAAGCATCGTTGATCAATATAATTGCGGGATCGTCATCGAACTGTATCATAGCGAAAATAAACGCGGGCAATACGCAATCTGACAGGGAGATCCTTCATGACGTTCCAGCGACGCGCGCTTCTCAAGGGCGCGGCAAGTGTGGCCGGGCTTTCGCTCGCCGCCCCCTTCGTGTCCCGCAAGAGTTTTGCGCAGGGCTCCTCGGGCACGGTGAACATCTTTGCATGGGCCGGCTATATCAATGACGAGATGCTGGCTGCGTTCGAAAAGGCGACCGGCATCAAGGCGAAATACACGCCCTACGGCACCAATGACGAATTGCTGAACCAGCTCCGCGCCAACAACGGCGCCGGTTTCGACATTATCTGGCCGACGGTCGACCGCGTGCCCAATTACGTCGAGTTCGGCCTGGTTCAGCCGCTGGACGAGGCCAAGATCGAGGTGGCGAAATGCCTGCCGAGCGCCTGGAAGAATTCGGCCAAATACGGCGCCGTGGTTGACGGAAAGCGCTATCAGGTGCCGACCGACTGGGGCACCGAGGCGATCGCCTTCGACAAGCAGCAGGCGCCGCTAGAATATGGCACCGCTTCCTATGGCGACATCTGGAAGAAGGAAATGGCGGGCAAGGCGACCGTGCGCGGTCACTCGAGCCTGGTCGGTCTCGGCCTTTGGCTGGAAGCCGAAGGCAAGCTGCCCCGCCCGCTGCTCGATGCGTTCGGCAGCCCGGAAGCGCAGGTCGAAATCTTCGACGTCATCCTCGCGGAGGCCATCGCGCGCAAGGGCAACATCATTCAGTTCTGGTCGAACGAGAATGAAGCGCAGGGCGCTTTCCGTGTGAATGGCGCGGCCATCGGCCAGACCTGGGATTCTACCGGCGCGGCCCTTTCCAAGGAAGGCCTGCCCATCGGGTTCATCGCGCCGAAGGAAGGCGCGCTTGCCTGGATGGAGGGCGTTTCCATACCCAAGGGCGCGGAGAACATCGACCAGGCCTATGCCTTCATCAACTGGTTCCTGACGCCGGAGGCCGGCGCCATGTATTCCAACGCCACTTCGATCAATTCGACTGCGGTGGGTGCGTCGGATCTCCTTTCCGACGAGGCGAAGGCCTTTTTCGCGGCCGCCTATCCGGGCGATGCACTCGACAAGCTTTGGTGGTGGCCGATCCAGGAAAGCTGGTACGTCACCAAGCGCAATGAATATCAGGATCGGTTCCTCTCGGCCTGATCACTTCCCGGAAGGGGCGGCGTGCTGCCCCTTCCTCATCTCCGAGAGGGCATATGTCTCATTCCGTCGAACTGCATCAGGTCGGCATGACCTTCGGCCAGACGCGCGCCGTCGGCGACGTTTCGTTCACCGTGGAAGGCGGCGAGTTCTTTTCGATCCTTGGCCCTTCCGGTTGCGGCAAGACCACAATCCTGCGGATGATTGCGGGCTTCCTGACACCCTCCGAGGGACGGATCGTCATAGGCGGGCGCGATATGGCGGGTCTTGGACCCGACCAGCGCCCGACAGCCATGATCTTTCAATCGCTGGCGCTGTTTCCGTTGATGACGGTGTGGGAGAACATCGCCTTCGGCCTGGAGGCGCGCGGGGTTTCACGAGCCGAGCGGCGCAAACGGGCGGACGAGCTGCTCAAGCTGATCGCGCTGGAGGGGTTCGGCGAGCGGATGCCTGGCGAACTGTCCGGCGGGCAGAGGCAGCGCGTGGCGATAGCCCGCGCGCTTGCGGTGGAGCCGCAGGTGCTCTTGCTTGACGAGCCGCTTTCCGCGCTCGACCTGAAACTGCGCCAGCATATGCGTGCGGAGCTGCGTGCTCTGCAAAAGCGCACCGGCGTCACCTTCATCTACATCACCCATGACCAGTCGGAAGCGCTTGCCATGTCCGACCGTATCGCGGTGATGAGCGCCGGCGTCCTGCAACAGGTCGGAGCGCCGCGCGACCTCTACGACAATCCGGCCACGCCTTTCGTGGCGGGCTTTGTCGGCGAAACCAACGCGCTTGCCGGAAAGGTGACGCGCCTTGCATCCGGCATCGCGACCGTCGAAACCAGTCTGGGCGCCATGCATGGCAAGGCGGGGCCCGGAGTTGCGGCGGGGCAGGCGGCGCGCCTTTATGTGCGACCGGAAGCGCTGGTCGTTTCCGCCAAGGATGGCGACAACAGGCTTGAGGCCACGGTGGAGCGCATCGATTTCGAAGGGGCTTTCGCCCTTGCCCATGGACGGCTCGACGACGGGTCCGAACTTGTGGCGTCGATTTCGAGCACGGGTCTTTCGGAGGCGCCGGCCATCGGCGTGCGTGCTTCCTTCGCCTTCGACCGGCATCATGCGGTGGTGCTCGCCGATGGCTGAGCTTTACCGAAGGTTCGGCGGCGGCCTTGCCACGATTTTCCTGGCGCTGGTGCTGTTGTGGATCGCAGGCATGGTGCTCGCGCCCAACGTGATGATGATCGACTATGCGTTGCGGCCGAACCTGCCTCCGGCTGGGATCGGCGGGCCGGACGATGTCTATTCGCTGGATAATGTGCTCTATCTGGCCAATGAGGCCGTGCACCGTGCAATCTTCTTCAAGACGATATGGGCAAGCGCTTTCGTGGCCTTTGCGACCTTTGTCGTCTGTTATCCCCTGGCCTATTGGCTTGCCCAGCATGCAACGCCGGGCCAGACAGCCGTCGCGCTGATCGCGCTGACCATACCGTTCTGGGTCAACGAGGTCCTGCGCACGCTCGCATGGTACATTCTGCTGGCGTTCCGGGGGCCGCTCAACGCACTCTTATTGAGCATCGGCCTTATCGACGAGCCAGTGCGCTGGTATGGCAATGGCGGCGTTCTGGCGGGCATGATCTATGCCTATATCCTGTTCATGCTGTTTCCCATCTACAATGCGATCGAAAGCCTGGAAAAGGCCCAGATCGAGGCTGCTCGCGATCTCGGCGCTTCCACCTGGCGCATTCACTGGCGTGTGGTGATGCCGCATGCCAAGGCAGGCATCGCCACGGGCTGTGTCTTCACTTTCATGCTGGCAGCCGGCTCCTACGTCGCCCCGGCGCTGCTCGGCGCGCCCGGCAGCCGCTGGTTCACCCAGATCATCTACAACTGGTTCTTCGAAGGTGGCGACTGGAACCGTGGCGCCGCTTATGCGCTGGTGCTGCTCGTGCTCTGCCTGGCCGTGGTGCTGGTGACGTTGAAACTGGCGCGCGTGAACCTGACGGATGTGGCAAAATGAGCGTTGCCGACCGCATCGCGCGCGCACTGTTCGGGTTCTACCTGATTGCGTTCTTCGTCTATCTTTTCGCCCCGCTCGCAATCATGGGGGCCGCGACGTTCAACACCAGCCGATTTCCCACGGTGACGCCGTGGCAGGGCACGACACTGCGATGGTTCTCCGAACTGTGGTCGGATGGGGCGATGTGGCAGTCCGTCTGGACTTCCGCCGTCGTCGCTTTCCTCGTCGTGCTCATCGCGCTGCCGGTCGGGACCGCCGCGGCGCTGATGCTCACCAGCCTGCATGCGCGTGCCCGCGGCTTCCTCTATGCCGTCATGGTCTCGCCGCTGCTCACGCCGGGCGTGGTCATCGGCATCGCCACGCTTGTCCTGTGGCGGCAACTCGGGGTGGGCGGCGGCCTGTTTCTCATTGTCGTTGCCCAGGCGAGTTTCATCATCTCCTATGTGATGCTCATGGTTGCGGCGCGTCTGCAGCGCTTCGATCGCACGCAGGAAGAGGCGGCACTCGGTCTCGGCGCCTCGAAATTCATGGTGTTCCGGCGCATTTTGCTGCCCTTCCTGAAACCCGCGCTGATCGCGGCTGCGTTTCTCACCGTTCTTCAGTCCATCGAGAATTACAACACGACCCTTTTCGTGCGCGGCTTCGACACGCCGCTCACCGTGTTCATAGCCACCAAGGTGCGCACCGGGCTGACGCCGGCGGTCAATGCGCTGGCCCTCATCATGATTTCAATTACCGTGATGGGCGCTGTTGCCTATGAAGTGGCGCGCCGCAGGCAGGCAAAGGCGGGCAGGGCGGTTTAGGCAGTTCTGCGCCCCCGCCAAACGTCTTGTTTCTCCCCGGTGATTATTGGGCCGGTGATAATGGGCCGGTGATTATTGGGTAAGATGCGAGGGAATTGCCGGCGTTCCAGAGCGGGCCATGGGAGGAAACATGAACCCTTTCGTTTTCAATACGACCAAATCCATCCTCTTCCGTTCAGGCGCAGCAAGGGAGATCGACCAGCATGCAGGCAGCCTTCTGGGGCAGAAGGTGTTGTTGGTCACCGATCCGGGCCTGCGAAGACTGGGGCTGGCCGAACCGGCCATCGCCGCGCTCGCGGAGGCCGGGCACGAGGTCGCCGTGTTCGATGCGGTCGAGGCGGATCCTTCCGTCGCCACCTTGATGGCGGCGGTCGAACTGGGCCGGGTCTCAGGCGTGACCGGGGTGCTCGGTTTCGGCGGAGGGTCTTCGCTGGATGTGGCCAAAGTGGCTGCGCTGCTTCTGGGGTCCGACCAGCCTCTGGATGATGCCTGGGGCGTGAACAATGCGCGCGGGCCGCGTTTGCCGCTGGTTCTGGTCCCCACCACGGCCGGCACGGGATCGGAGGTGACGCCCGTTGCCATCCTGACGGTCGGCGGGGAGGAGAAGCGCGGTGTATCTTCCCCCGTCATACTTCCCGATATCGCCCTTCTGGATGCCGAGCTGACGCTCGGCCTGCCGCCCTCGATCACGGCGGCGACGGGTGTCGATGCCATGGTGCACGCCATCGAGGCTTATGCTTCAGCCAGCGCCAACAACAACCCCCTCTCGCGCATGCTGGCGCGTGAAGCGCTCCGGTTGCTCGGCGCGAATGTCGAGACGGCGGTTTTGGATGGCGGCAATGTCGCCGCGCGCGAGGCGATGCTGCTTGGCTCGATGCTGGCCGGACAAGCCTTCGCCAATTCGCCGGTCGCGGCGGTCCATGCGCTTGCCTATCCCATCGGGGGCATTTTCCATATTCCGCACGGGCTTTCCAATGCGCTGGTGCTGACCGCCGTGCTGCGCTTCAATCTTCCGGCGGCGGCTGCCATCTATGCTGAAATCGCCGCCGACGCCTTTCCGCACCTGGCTGATGTGCCGGATGAAAGTCGCGCCGAGGCCTTTGTCGCAGCGTTGCAGGGACTGATCGGCAAGTTGCAGATGCCGCCGCGTCTGCGTGATATCAATATCCCGGTAGAAGCCTTGCCGCGCATGGCGGCGGAGGCCATGAAGCAGCAGCGCCTGCTGGTGAACAATCCCCGGCCCGTAACCGAGGCCGACGCTCTGGCCATCTATTCGGAGGCGTGGTGAATGCGCGCGCCGCCGGGCATCCGCGCCGACTATGCGCATTTCCGACAGCACACCACGCGCTGGAACGACAATGATGTCTATGGCCATCTGAACAATGTCGTTCACTACCTTCTGTTCGACAGCGCCGTGAACGAATGGCTGATCAGGAATGGGTTGCTCGACGTGAAGAACAGCGCGGCCATCGGCCTCGCAGTGGAGACCGGTTGCCGCTACCATGCGGAACTCGCTTATCCGCAGGTCGTCACGTCCGGGCTCAGGGTCTCAAGGCTTGGCACCTCGTCGGTGCGTTATGAAATCGGCCTGTTTGCCGACGATGAGGAAGTTGCGGCGGCGGAAGGATTTTTCGTTCACGTCTATGTGGACGCGAAATCGCGCCGTCCGTGCCCCATTCCGGAAGAGACCCGCACGGCGCTTCAGGGGCTGATGAAAGAGGCGCGGTGATCCGCTCCAGACCCAGGCCTATGAAGGCTGATATCAAAAAGGCGGAACAAGAAAGAAGGTCAACGCGCCCATCGCGAGGGCAATTGCCGTCGCGCCGAAAAGCGCGAGCCAGAAGCGGGGAGGAGACAGGGCAAACGCCAGGGCGAACCGCACCAGGGCGTTGGCGGCGATGGCTGCAAGAACGGCCTGGCCGGCGGTGACCGCGGTGGCGGAGGCGCCGACCAGACGCAATGTGCTGAGCACGGCGACATCCACGTCGAACGAGCCGGAAATGGCGGCGGTCGCGATGAGGCCGCGCGCGCCGGTCTGCCCGGCCAATGCGGCATTGGCTGTCGCCACGATCGCAAACAGGAGCGCAAACAAGAGAAGCGCGCTCAGATCGAAGGGGCTGCGCGCCGGCATGTCGACACCCGTCTCGCCTTGCGGTCTGCTGAGCAGAAACGCGCCGCAGGCCCCGAAGCCCGTGGCAGCGGCCAGCGCCGCCGGACCCATGGCGCCCAGGACGCGGGGCTCCACGATGCTCACGACCAGGCATACGCGCGCAATCGAGACCATGGCCGCCAATGACGCCGCGCCCGCCAGAGGAAACGCATCGCCTCCCGATTTCGCCATGCGGGCAAGGGCAAGCGTGACGGCGGTCGATGAAAGCACCGCACCGCTGACGGCGCTGACGATCAGCCCGCGGGTGGTGCCGAAAATCCGTGTGGCGACATAGCCGAGATAGGAAATCGCAGCCGTGAGGACAGTGAAGAACCAGATTTCCCATGGGTTGAGGCCGCCCCAGGGATCAAGCGCGCGATTGGGCAAAAGCGGCAATATGATCGCTGTCATCGCCGCCAGAATGAGCGCCGAGCGCAACTCTATCCATGTCAGGCGCTTCAGCACCTGATGCAGGACATCCCTGCTCGCCAGAATGCCCGCGAGCGCGGCGCCCGCGCCGGCGGCGGCCAGATGGTCTCCGGAGACTGCCAGCGCGCCGAGCGCGAACACACCCAGTCCGGCGATCACGCCGGTAACGCTGAAATCCTCATCGTGAGCGGCTTCGCGCGCCTTGTAGAGCGCGAAAACGGCCGTGAAGGCAAGGAACCCTGCAATCAGGATCGAGGTGGTTTGAAATGCCTCTGTGAGCGCGGCGAAGAGGCCGCCCAGCAAGCCCGACAAGCCGTAGGTCCGAATGCCGGCTGTACGGCTTCGATCCGGTGCGTCACGCTCCCTCCAGCCACGCTCGAGGCCGACAAGAAGCCCGATGGCAAGCGCGAGGCCAAGTCGGGCCAGAAGCGTATCCATCGGGCGTCAGGCTGCCGCTGCGGGCAACCGCCCGCGAACCCATTGCACGATCTGGCCGGCAGACATGGCACCGGATGTCCGGCCGATCTCCTTGCCGTCATGAAACAGGATCATGGTGGGTATGCCGCGAATCCCAAGTTCTGCGGAAAGTGCCTGTTCCTTGTCGGAGTTGAGCTTGACCAGCACCACGGAGGGCTCCAGCTGGGCGGCTGCTTCCTGGTAGGCCGGCGCCATCATGCGGCATGGGCCGCACCAGGGCGCCCACACATCCACGAGGACAGGCAGGCTCGTGCGTGTCAGATGCCGTTTGAAGGTCGCAGCGTCCACATCCTGCGGATGGGCCTCGAATAGCTTGCGGCCGCATTTTCCACATTTCGCGGATGAGGCGGGGCGGGCTTCAGCAATCCGGTTGATGCTGGCGCAATGGCTGCAAACGATCAGTTTTTCCGCCATGGCGGCCCCTTTCATGGTTGTCGCGCAAGAATGAATGGCGGTGCAAAAAGGGCATTGATGCGGATCAAAACGCAATATGCGATGTGGCGATCCCGATAATTCCCGGTGGTGCTCGCCCTCACGAATCGAGCCGGAGCTCGGCCAGCGCGCGGCGGATTTCGTTCCCCAGCAGGCGTTCGGGCGGGGAGATGCCAGACGAGGCCGACATGACGACGCCGATCCGCAGGTTGAGAAGCACGTCGTGCATCAGCGGCACGAAACACAGCGTACCCTGCTGGATGTCCTCGTAGAAGCCGATCTTCGTATAGAGCCCCAGGCCGCGCCCGGCCAGGATCATCTGCTTGGCGACATGCAGCGTATCCGTGAAGCAATTGGTCGACAGGGCGGACGACATGCCTGAAATCGCCTGGTCGATGATGGAGTTGCGGCCGCGGGCATCGACGGTGCGCACCATCTTCTGGCCGGCGATGTCGGCTATCGTCAGGTTGGCGCGCCCGGCGAACGGATGGTCGGGCCGCATGATGATGCCGATGGGGGCCGTTTTCTCCGAGATGACACGCACGTCCGGATGCATATCGAAGGTGAAGGTAATGCCGATGTCGGCTAAGCCGTCCGCCACCGCCTGCATGATTTCGTCGGGCTGCGCCGTGGTGATCGAATAGGTCACCTCCGGATAGATGCTGTTGAAGCTCAGGAGAATGCGCGGCAAAAGGCCATAGGTCACGGAATCGATGGCCGCGATGTTGAGGTGCCCCGCGCGCAGGTCGCGAATATCGTCCAGAAGCGTTCTCGTGCGCTCATAATCGTGCAGCGTCTTGCGACAATGTTCGAGCACGATGGTGCCGGCATCGGTAAGCGTCACGCCTTCGGGCGTCCGCTCGAACAGGCGCACCCCCATCTCGTTTTCCGTGCTGATGATCTTGCGGTTGACCGTTGTCGAGGAGACGTTGAGGATCGCCGAAGCCTTGCGGATCGAGCCTTGCCGGGCGACTTCGTCGAAGTAGCGCAGGAAGTTGGAATGCATGGCGAGCCTCCGGGACGGGGTGATGCAAAATATGCTTCACTGTTAGCATGTTTTTGCACTTTTTGCATCGGCCAAGTCCCTTCTACTGTTCGTTATGGAAGCCGGCAAGGGGAACAGCTGGCCCATCACCACAATCGTTGGAACCGGGAGACAAGCATATGTCACATGCAATTTCCAAAGGCGTGAGCCGCCGCTCGCTCCTCAAGACCATGGGCGTTGCCGCCGGCCTGGCGGGTACGGGAACCTTCGTGACCATTTCGCGCGCCACGGCACAGGACAAGTTCAAGGTTTCGATGCAACTCGGCTGGCTTGCCGGCAATGGCAATCTCGGAGAGATCGCCGCCGATAAGCTGGGATATTTTGCCGACGAAGGTCTGGAGTTCGAAATCGTTTCAGGCGGCCCCAATATCGATGGCGTCGCCTCGGTCGCCTCCGGCCGCTCCAATCTTGGGCAGGTCTCCTCAAGCCCGTCCCTGCTTCTGGCACGCTCGGCGGGCATCCCGATCAAATGCATCGCTGTCGGCTATCAGCAGCACCCCTACACATATTTCTCGCTCAAGAAGAAACCGATCAGGACGCCGCAGGACATGATCGGCAAGACGATCGGTACCCAGGCGACCGGCCGCATCCTGTTCCGCGCGCTCCTTGCCAAGAACGGCATTCGGGAAGATCAGGTCGAGCTCAAGGTGATCGGCAGCGACATGGCGCCGCTGATGACCGGGCAGGTGGACGCCATCACCGGCTGGAAAACCAACATCAACGCGCTATCGGTGCTCGGCGACGAGCGGGTCGACATGACGTTGTGGGACGCCGGCATCCAGCTTTATGCCAATCCGTTCTACACCACGGACAGCGTGCTGGCCGAGCATGGCGACAAGGTCGAGGCGATGATCCGCGCCATCTCGCGGGGATGGGGCTGGGTCCGCGAAAATCCTGAACAGGCCGTCGATTATCTGGTCGAGCGCCTGCCGAACCTGGACAGGGAAGCCGAACTCAAGGCTGTGCCGCTTGTCGTCGGCTACTCGTTCAGCGAGAAGACGAAGGCTGGTGGATGGGGTGTGATGACCCGCGAGAACTGGCAGGCGCAGATCGACACCTATGACGGTCTCGGCCAGTTCGCCAAGGGTGCGCCGACGGTCGATGACATCATGACGCTGGACATTCTGGAAAAGACCGCCGACGTCCGCCCGAAGGTCGGTTGATCCGATGGACGCCGTTTCCCTGAATGCAGCTGCAGGAATCCAGGTCCCTGCAGCGAGCCTGCGCAATGCCTGGGTCAAGTTCGGCCAGTTCACGGCCATCCAGGATATCAGCCTGGAGATAGAGGCCGGCGCCTTCTATTCCATCCTCGGCCCGTCCGGCTGCGGCAAGTCGACTTTGCTGCGTCTCGTGTCGGACCTCATTCCGCCGGCGGCGGGTGAGGTCTCGGTCTTCGGGAAAACGACGGAGGCGGCACGTCTGGCGCGTGAATTCGCCTTCGTTTTCCAGGATGCGACGCTGCTGCCCTGGCGCAGCGCGCTGAAGAATGTCGAGCTTCCGCTCGAAATCGGCCGCAGCCGCGGCATCGACATTCCCGTCAGCGACAAGAGCCCTATGGAGCTTCTGGAACTGGTGGGGCTGAAGGGGCGGGAACACGCCTTGCCGCACGAGCTTTCAGGCGGCATGCGCCAGCGCGTGGCGATTGCGCGCGCGCTCGTGTGCAAGCCGAAACTGCTTCTGATGGATGAGCCTTTCGGCGCGCTCGACGAAATGACCAGGGACCATCTCAACCTGCAGCTTCTCAAGGTGTGGGAAGAGACCGGCGTGACGATCCTCTTCGTCACCCATTCGATCCCCGAAGCGGTGTTTCTGGGCCAGAAGGTGCTGATGCTGAAGGCGCATCCGGGGCGGTTGCACGAGATCGTGGATATCGACCTGCCTTATCCGCGCAGCATCGCGCAGCGCGATACGCCGGAGTTCACCCGTTATTCCGCGCATCTGCGCGGGCTGCTGGAGGCGTGCTGATGACCGCTGTCGAAAACTCGCTGAGCATCCTTGAAAACGACGAAGCCGCCGAGATCGCGGCGGCACGGCGAAACCGCCTCGTCGCGATTGCCACGCCGGTGGGGACCGCTGCGACGCTGATCCTTCTGTGGGAAGTCGGTGTCCGTGTTTTCGGGGTGCCCGATTACATCGCGCCGACCCCAAGCGCGGTCGCGTCCACCCTTGTGGAAGAGTTTCCGCAGCTCATGCGGAATTTCTGGCCGACGCTCTATGAAAGCCTGATGGGCTTCGCCGTCGGCAATCTGGCCGCGGTGCTGATCGCCGTTGCTTTCGTGCACAGCCGGCTGGCCGAACGCGCCTTCTTTCCGATTGCCGTGTTCGTCAACACCATCCCCATCCTGGCCATTGCGCCGATCCTGGTGCTGATCTTTGGCGCGGGGTTGACGGCAAAGGTCGTGATCGCGGCCCTGATCTGTTTCTTTCCGACGCTGGTCAACATGGTGCGCGGTTTGCAGGCCGTCAGTCCGCAGGCGCTTGAACTCGCCCGCATCCTGTCGGCTTCCAAGTCGGAAGTGTTCTGGAAGATCCGCCTGCCGTCCTCGCTGCCGTTCCTTTTCTCGGCATTGAAGATCGCCGCCACCACATCCGTCATCGGCGCCATCGTCGGTGAATGGGTGGGCGCGGATCTCGGATTGGGCGCATTGATCATCGACGCCACGTTCAATTTCCGCTCCGCCCTGCTCTACGCCACGGTGTTCCTCTCGTCGGGCCTGTCGGTGCTGTTGTTCGCGGCGGTGACGATTGCCGAACGGCTGGTGGTGCGATGGTGAGCGCAGCCTGAGAAGAAGCAACAATTCGAACTGAAACCGGGTCGCTGCAAGGCGGCCCAACGGGAGGAGTGCGCCGAAATGAGCACCAGCACAACGCATATTTCCTTGAACCGCAGCGAGCAGATTCCGGTTGTCGCCGATTGCGACGTCGTGGTTGTGGGCGGAGGTCCGGCGGGCCTGAGCGCAGCCGTCTCCGCGGCCCGCAACGGCTGCTCCGTCACGCTTCTGGAGCGTTACCATCACCTCGGCGGCATGGCGTCGGGCGGAATGGTTCTCGTCCTCGACGACATGGTGAATGATGGCAACGAGATCGTCACGACCGGCATCGTCAGCGAGTTCGTCGACCGCATGGCCGCGCAGGATGGAGCCGTCTATCCGCCGCCGCAGGAGTGCCTGACCAATTGGGAGATGTGGAAGAAGTGGTCGCGCTGGGGGTGCATCGACTTTCACAAGACCGGCACACCGCAGCCGATCATCCATGCGGTTGCCTTCGACCCGGATTGCTGGAAGCGGGTCAGCCTCGATCTGGTGCGCGAGGCGGGGGTGAACCTGCGCCTTCATTCCTGGTTCTCCGAGGCGCTGGTGGAAGATGGCCGCGTGACCGGCGTGATCTGCCAGACCAAGCTTGGCCGTCAGGCAATCCGCGCCAAAATGGTGATCGATGCCAGCGGCGATCTCGACGTCGCGTCCTCGGCCGGCGCGTCGTTCCTGACGGGACAATACATTGTCACGACGGTGTTTCGCCTTTGCGACGTCGATACCGCCAGGGCGGAAGCCTTCGAATATGAGAACCCCGAGGAATACAAGGCGCTCGACCGCCAGGTGCGCCGGGTCATCGGCGGAGCCTGGGGCATGTGGTGGCTGAAGACGCCGCTGCCGGGCATCGTGTGGTGCAATTGCCCGCACATGCCGGGCTATGACGGGCTTTCGCCGGAAGACATGCTGGCGGCCGAAGTGGAAGGCCGGTCCAGGATGATGAACCTCCTGCCTTTCGTGCGGGCCAACCTGCCGGGCTTCGAGAACGCCAAGATGCTGGGCGCTGCCGAACAGATCGGCATTCGCCAGACGCGGCTCCTGCAGGGGGAATATGTCGTGACGCGTGACGATGTGCGCTCGCGCCGCCATTTTGCCGACAGCGTGTGCCGTGGCCGCGATTATTACACGCCGCTGCGGGCGCTGCTGCCCAGGGGGGTCGACAACCTGATCGTGGCGGGGCGTCACTATTCCGTCGAGAGCGAGGCACAGAAGCTTTCGCGCGAAATCCCGCCCTGCATGGCGCAGGGTGAAGCGGCCGGCGTCGCCGTTGCGGTGGCGCTGGAACAGAATTGCGCGCTGCGCGATGCCGATGTCGCGACCATCCAGAAGCGCATGCGCGCGCAGGGCGCCGATCCGGGCGACGTTCCGTCTGCCAATGCACTCGTCGAAACCGTCGCAGCCGAATGAAGGACACCAACGTGAATACCGATACTCTTCCCCTTTCCGGAGTCCGCATTCTGGACTTCACCCAGGTCATGCTCGGCCCCTGCGCCACGCAGATGCTTGCCGATTTCGGAGCCGACGTCATCAAGATCGAACGGCCCGGCGCCGGCGACCTCTCGCGCCATTTCTTCGACCAGCGGTCGGAGCAGGGCATGAACAATGCCGTCTATTCCTCCCTCAACCGCAACAAGCGGTCGATGGAAATCGATACCAAGTCCCCGATTGGCAAGCAGATGGTCTATGACCTCGTGCGCCAGGCCGATGTGGTGGTCGACAATTTCCGCGCCGGCGTCATGGACCGGCTCGGCTTCGGCTACGAAACCCTGAAGACGATAAACCCGCGCATCATCTGCGCGTCGGGAACGGGGTTCGGTGAAAAGGGACCGTATGCCCACAAGGGCGGGCAGGACGTGCTCGCCCAGGCGATGAGCGGCGTCATGGAAAAGACGGCCGACCCGTCCATTCCGCGCTCCATCTATCCCACGACGCTGTGTGATTACACCGCCGGCATGCATCTGGTTCAGGGGGTTCTTGCGGCGCTCCTGGCGCGTGAGAAGACGGGCCATGGCCAGAAGGTTTCCGTCTCGCTCTACGATTCGATGATCGCCATGCAGATGCAGGAGGCCGCGCAGTGGAGCAAGCACCGCGAGGTGCTGAACTGGGCCGCCATGCCGCTTACCGGCGTGTTCGACACGACCGACGGCGCGCTGGTCGTGGTCGGGGCGTTCAAGGCAAATCCCCTGCGCGACATCTGCACCGCGCTCGGCATCGAGGATCTGTCGGACCAGTATCCCGACCTGGCCAGCCAGCGCGCCAGCAAGCCCTATCTGCAGGGCCGCTTCCGCGAGGTCTTCGCCACCGATACGACCGCTCACTGGATCGCCCGCCTCGAGGAGCAGGACCTGCTCTGCGCGCCGGTGCGCGCGCTCGGCGAAGCGCTCGACGATCCGCAGACCGCGATCAACGGCATGTTGCTCGACTTCGATCATCCCGTGCTCGGGCCGCTCAGGGTCATCGGCTCGCCGGTGCATCTGAGCGATGCTCCGCTGGTGCTGCGCCACGCGCCGCCGCGCCTTGGCGAGCACACCCGGGAGGTGATCGACGAATTCGGCCTGCAACAACCGGCGAGGGCGGCGGAATGACTGTTCGCTTCGAGATCGATGGTCATCTGGCGCGGGTAACCATCGACCGGCCGGAGCGCATGAACGCTGTCGACGCCGAGACGGAAAGCGCGCTGGAAGCGATCTGGCGGAAGATCGAGAAGGACGAGCGCATCCGCTGCGTCGTGCTGACCGGTGCGGGGGAACGCGCCTTTTCGGCGGGAGCCGATCTCAAATCCGGGTCGGGTCTTTCCGGGCTCGAATACTGGGCGCGGCAAAATCCGAATGGCTTCGGCGGGATTGCATTGCGTGAGAGCCTGTCCGTGCCGGTCATCGCGCGGGTTAACGGCCTGGCTCTGGGCGGCGGGCTGGAGATGGTGCTGGGCTGCGATATCGTCATCGCTGCCGAGACGGCACGGTTCGGGCTTCCCGAGGCGAAGGTCGGGCGGTTGCCGCTCGACGGCGGCATGGTTGCGCTACAGCGCCTCGTGCCGCGCAATATCGCCGCCGGCTTGATGTTGACGGGCCGCATGATGAGCGCGGCCGAGGCTGCCGCCTGCGGGCTGGCGAATGCGGTCGTGCCTGCCGAGGCGCTGGATGCGGAAGTGGATGCGTGGGTGGCCGACATCCTGGCGTGCGCGCCCCTTTCAACAAAGGCGATCAAGGCGACGCTGCGAAAGACCGCGCATCTTTCGCCACGCGAGGCGCGCGCGCTCCAGACGCCGGAGCTGGTTGCCGCGCTTCTGTCGGAAGATCAGGATGAAGGGGTACGCGCCTTCCGCGAGAAACGGCGCCCCGTCTGGCAGGGAAAGTGAGGTGCAATGCCTCTGATCATCAAGAGCGAGTGCATCGACATCAAGGATGGCATCTGCACGACAAGCTGCCCTGTCGACTGCATTTATGAGGGCGAGCGGATGTTTTACATCCACCCTGTGGAATGCATCGAATGCGGCATGTGCGAAAGCATCTGTCCCGTCGATGCGATCCGCTACGCCGACGAGGTGAGCGGGGTGGATGCGGCCTTTGTCGGTATCAACAACGATGTCTTTTACGATCTGGACGGAAAACTCCTTGAACCTGGCGGATGGCGCCGCGGCGACCCGCCGATTAAGGATCATCCCGTAGTGCGCGATTTCCCAAGAAGAACAATCGAGGAAAAAATATCATGAAAGGCATAGTAGCTGCCGTTCCGACACCGGTGGACGAGAATGGCGCGGCCCTGAAGGAGCCCTTTCTGGAACATTGCGAATGGGCGATGGCCAATGGTTGCGATGCACTGAATGTGCTTGGCACCACCGGCGAGGCCAATTCGCTTGGGGTGGCGCAACGCAAGCAGGTGATGGCCTGGGCGTTGGAGGCGTTCGGTCCCGAGAAGCTCATGGTGGGTACCGGGCTGCCGGCGCTGGAGGACACGCTCGACCTGACGCTCGCCGCGGCGGAGCTGGGGTATCGGGTGGCTCTCGTCCTGCCGCCATTCTACTACAAGCCGGTAAGCGACGATGGCCTCGTCGCCTGGTATCAGGCGCTTGACAGGGCTCTGGGCGCTACCCCGATCGAAGTCTATTTCTACAACTTCCCGCAGATGACGGGCGTGCCCATTCCGGTGGAGGTGGTTGCACGGCTGGCGCAGGCCAACCCGCGTCGCTTTACCGGCATCAAGGATTCCTCGGGCGATCTCGCCTATTGCCGAAAGCTGGTTGAAACCGTGCCGGGCCTGAAAGTCTTCCCCAGCTCCGAAACGGCATTGGCGCAGGCGGGCGAAGCCGGTTTCGCGGGCTGCATTTCCGCGACGGTGAATGTCAGTGCGCCGCTTTGCGCCAGCCTTGTGGCTGAGGGCGACAGGGACGGTCTTGGCGCACGGATCGCAGGGTTGCGCTCCGATATCGCGGCGCATCCGCTCGTTCCGGCGGTCAAATATCTTGTCGGCAAGCGCTCTGGCGATGCCGCATGGAACCGCGTCCTTCCGCCTTTCGCGCCCCTTGGCAGTGCCTCGCGGGACGCCCTCGACCGCATTGCCGAGCAGCTTTGAACCGGAGGAAAGACATGGACAAGCACGACAATCTGATCGGCGGTGAATGGGTCAGCGCCAATGCCTATGGCGAGAACCGCAATCCGTCGAACCGCGACGAAGTGATCGGCCTTTATGCGCAGGGCAGCGCCGCCGATGCGGAACGGGCGGTTGAGGCCGCAAAGGCAGCGGCCCCCGGTTGGGCTGATGCAACGCCGCAGGCGCGCCATGATCTGCTGGAAGCCGTTGGCCGCAAGCTCGCGGAGCGTTCGCAGGAAATCGGCCGGCTTCTGTCGCGCGAGGAGGGCAAGACGCTCGCAGAAGGCATTGGCGAGACCCTGCGCGCGGCGCAGGTCTTCAAGTTCTTTGCCGGTGAGGCGCTCAGGGTGACTGGCGATCTGCAGGCCTCGGTACGTCCCGACATCGATGTCGAGGTCACGCGCGAACCGGTCGGCGTGGTCGGCCTCATCACCCCCTGGAATTTTCCGATTGCAATTCCCGCCTGGAAGGCGGCACCGGCGCTCGCCTACGGCAATTGCGTCGTTCTGAAGCCTGCCGATCTCACGCCGGGTTGCGCCCATGTGATCGCGCGCCTGCTCGATGAATGCGGCTGTCCGCCCGGCGTGTTCAACCTGGTGATGGGCCGGGGTTCGGTGGTGGGCGAAACGCTCGTCACGCATCCCGACATCGATGCCCTCTCATTCACCGGCTCGGTGCCGACCGGCAGCCACATCGCCGAAGTCTGCGGGCGCATGAAGCGAAAAAGCCAGTTGGAGATGGGCGGCAAGAATCCGATGGTCGTGCTCAACGATGCCGATCTCGACGTGGCGGTCGCGGCCTGTCTGAACGGCACGTTCTTCTCCACCGGTCAGCGCTGCACCGCATCCTCGCGGCTGATCGTCGAGGCGGGCATTCACGATGCATTCGTGGAAAAGCTGGTCGCTGGCATGCGCGCCCTCAAGGTGGGGGATGCGCTTGCTCCCGAAACCCAGATCGGCCCGGTGGTCGATGGCAAGCAGCTTCAGTCCAACCTTTCCTATGTGGAGCTTGCCCGGAAGGAAGGGGCGGAGGTGATCGGTGGCGAACAGCTCGAGCTTGCGACAGATGGATTCTTTCAGGCCCCGGCCCTGTTCCTCGGCACGAACAATTCCATGCGCATAAACCGTGAGGAAATCTTCGGTCCCTGTGGTTCCGTGATCAAGGTCGGCGATTTCGACGAAGCGCTGGCGGTGGCGAACGACACCGAGTTCGGCCTTTCTGCGGGCATCTGCACAACGAGCTTGAAAGCCGCGCGCACGTTCAGACGGAAGTCCCAGGCTGGAATGGTGATGGTGAACCTTCCGACAGCCGGCGTCGATTTTCACGTGCCTTTCGGTGGCCGCAAGGGATCATCCTTTGGACCGCGCGAGCAGGGGCGCTACGCTGCCGAGTTCTACACCACGGTCAAGACAGCCTACGTCTTCGCGGGATGATGGCGATGGTCAACGAGACATCGCGCGACGAGGGATGGCGCCACCGCTTTCTGGGGCTGTGCGACCAGGTTGCCGGCTGGTCGGAGGATCGCGACTTCAAGGTGGGAGCCGTGATCGTCGGGCCAGGGCACGAAATCCGCGCGACGGGCTATAACGGCCTGTCGCGCGGGGTTTCGGCCGGCGATGACAGCCGTTTCGACCGGGCAAGCGGCGAAAAGTTTTTCTGGATCGAGCATGCCGAGCGCAACGCCATCTACAATGCCGCGCGGTCCGGCGCGGCATTGGCCGGATGCACGCTCTATGTGAACCGCTTTCCCTGCGCGGATTGCGCGCGGGCCATCATCCAGTCGGGCATTGCCTGCGTTGAATGCCCGCCCAAGCCCGAGAACGACGGAAAGCTCGATCACAGCTTCGACGTGTCGGAGATCATGCTGCGCGAGGCGGGTGTCTCCGTATCGGCGCAGGAGCGATAGCCGGCGGGCATTGGCTGCCCGAGGGGCTTTTCTCAGACATTGCCGGAGGGGGCTTTCGCGGCTGCGTTCGCAAGGTGCTCGATCAATGCCGCAATGTCGTCCGGCAGGCCCTCTGACGGTGTTCTCAGGAGCAGACCAAGCGCGGCTTCCGCCGCCAATCCTTCCGAGGCGGGAATTGAGGCAAGCCAGCGCTCGCCCATGGCGAGCTGAATCTGCTCCGAGCGCAGTTCCGCCTTCTTGATCAGATTGCGCAAGCCTTCCGTCTCGGCGGCCGGAAAACCGGAAGGTGGAGCTTTCAGGCGCCGGCGCAGATCGCGCAAGGGAAGCACGGTTTCATCGCGCCAGCTCTTCATATCGGATTGCAGTTGCTGCACCTGACCGGCGGTCAGGCGCCGGTGAAGTTTTGCTTCCGCGTAAAGGATGACGATCGCGGCGACGACGTCGAGGCCGGCTTCATCCTGCAAACGCAGACAGGCTTCCGAAACGCCCGGCGCGCCGTAGAACGCGAGCGCGAAGCGCCAGACCTCGCCATCCAGGTCGAGTTGAGGGGAAATCGCATCCTGCATGTCTGGCATCCTTGGGATATCTGGAGCGGGTCAGGCCGTTCCCTGGGCGGGCTTGAAGCGGGCGACCAGCGTATGGGCGTCGCCGGGATAGGTCAGCCGCACGAGGGTGATCGTTTCGGCGGGGCTCCAGGTGCGCCGCTCGATGGTCAGGCAGGCGGTGCCCTCCGGCACGTCGAGATGACGCGCTATTTCGGGAGACGCCGCAACCGCCTGGATGCGGTTCTCAGCCGTGCTCCACGGCACTTGCGCGATCAACCACTGACCCGGCGGCGTTTGCGAAAAGTCGGCCTCCGCAGCCTCGGGCACCGCGCGGGTATTGATGCGCCGTTCCTCTACGCAGAAGGGCTTGCGGCCGGCGCGATGAACCGCGAGCAGTTCCATCACTGGCGTCGCGGCAGGCAGGCCCATGAGGCTTCTGTCTTCGGCATTCGCCTTGCGTTTCCTCTGGGCAAGAAGCCTGTAGGCATAGGGAAGGCCGAGCGAATTCACCTCGACCTCGATGTCGTGAATCTCCATGACGGCGGATTGCGCATGGGGGCGGCGCACGAAGCTGCCCGCCTTGCGGTGCCGCTCGATCAGGCCCGCATTGGCAAGCTGGGTCATGACCTTGTTCACGGTCATGCGGGAACAGCCATATTGTTCCGCCAGTTCCATTTCGAAGGGAAGGCGGAAACCGGGTGCCCATTCACCGGACACGATGCGCCCCTCGATCTCGCTCAGGATCGTTTGATGGAGGGTTGCTTCCTTGCCGCTGCGGTTCGCCACGTGATCCCGATTCTCCCTTTGCCCAGCCTTCACTACGGTATTTTGCCGCCGGGAGGAAAGTCTCGCCATTGTAGGGCAACGGCAAATCTGCCGGCGGCTGACGTTCGACACCGGCAATTGCCCCCTATCCTGCAAGCGCCTTCATGGTGCGGGAAAATCGTTCCACGATGGCGGAGCGGTCGCGATGGCGCCCGCCCTCCACTTTCCTGCTGCCGCTGACCCAGACGCTGTCCACGCCGATGCCCTTCGCGAAGACGAAGTGATCAAGCGCCCGTTCCGCCGGCAGATATTCCACGGACGAGAGGTCCAGCGTCAGCAGGTCCGCGGGGTGGCCGGCAGCAATGCCGCCCATGCTTCCCAGAGCCTGTGCGCCGCCAGCGATGGCGCGCTGGAACAGGTTCATCCCCGTCGATTGACCGGGTGCGGCCACGACGTTGCGCGCGCGGCGCAAAAGCCGTTGCGAGTATTCGAGCGTTCTCAGTTCCTCGCTAAGCGAGATCAGGATGTTGCTGTCCGAACCGACGCCGAATGCACCGCCCGCTTCCAGAAAACCAGGGGCCGGGAACACCCCGTCGCCCAGATTGGCTTCCGTGATCGGGCAAAGGCCGGCGATGGCGCCGCTGCGCGCCATGCGGGCGGTCTCGGCCTCGGTCATATGGGTGGCGTGGATCAGGCACCAGCGTGCGTCGGGAGAGGTATTCTCGAACAGCCATTCCACTGGCCGCAACCCCGACCATTGCACGCAGTCCTCGACCTCCTTCACCTGCTCGGCGACATGAATATGGATCGGGCCGCCACCGGCGAGCGGCAACACCTCGGCCAGCTCTCGCGCGGTCACGGCGCGCAGGCTGTGCGGTGCAACCCCGACCACAGCGCCGGGAAGTCCGGCGACGATGGTGCGCGCGCGTTGCATGAGCGCTTCGAAGGCATCGACGGTATGAATGAAGCGCCGCTGGCCCTCGCCGGGTTCCGCTCCCCCGAAGCCGGAATGGGCGTAGAAGACGGGAAGGAGCGTGAGCGCGATGCCCGTCTGGGCGCAGGCCGCGCCAATGCGTTCGGCCATCTCGGCAGGGTCGGCATAGGCGCTGCCGTCCCTGTCGTGGTGCAGATAGTGAAACTCGCCGACGCGGCAGAAGCCGGCTTCGAGCATCTCCATGTAAAGATGGGCGGCGACGGCCTCGACCTGGTCCGGTGTCATCGACAGGGCGATGCGATACATCTCCGTGCGCCAGCTCCAGAAACTGTCTTCGCCGGGCCCGCGCCGCTCGGCAAGGCCGGCCATGGCATGCTGGAAGGCGTGGCTGTGCAGATTGGCCATGGCGGGCAACAAAAAGCGATGACGCTCGTCGCCGGGCCGGGGTGCGGCGTTCCGCTCAACGCTGTCGATGCCGGATGGGGAAAAGACGACGCGGACGTTTTGGGCAAGGCCGTCCGGCAGGAGGGCATTTTCGGCGTGGATCACTGTCATTGCGGGCCTCCCGGCTATTTCATCAGACTTTTGGCTTGCGCCATTTTTCATTAAGTATATACATAATGGCAATACGACGCTGAAGCAACACCTGTCTCGGAGGAGTGACGATGGCAAAAGGCGATTGCATCTGGAGCAATGCGCGGCTGGCAACGCTGGATCCGCGCCGGCCTGGATTGGGCGTCGTGGAAAAGGCTGCTGTCGTGGCGAGAGACGGCCGCATCCTGTTTGCCGGGCCGATGGCGGAACTGCCGTCCGAGGTGATGGCGGGGGCCGAAACCGTCGATTGCCAGGGGCGCTGGATCACGCCGGGGCTGATCGATTGCCACACGCACCTGGTGCATGCCGGCAATCGGGCCCGCGAATTCGAGATGCGGCTTGCCGGCGCTTCCTATGAGGAGATTGCACGGGCGGGCGGCGGCATCGTTTCCTCGGTGTCCAATGTCCGCGCGGCAAGCGAGGCCGACCTTGTGCGCGAAAGCCTGCCGCGTCTCGACACGCTGCTTTCCGAAGGCGCAACCACCGTCGAGATCAAGTCGGGCTACGGATTGACCGTCGAGGACGAGCTCAAGATGCTGCGTGCGGCCCGCAAACTCGGTTCGGTGCGCGATGTAGCGATTACCACCACCTATCTCGGCGCCCACGCAACGCCGGCAGAATACAAGGGCCGCAACGACGCGTTCCTGCGCGAGGTGGTTTTGCCGGGACTTGAGGCCGCGCATGCGGAAGGCCTTGTCGATGCGGTGGATGGCTTTTGCGAGGGCATCGCGTTTTCGCCCGATGAGATGCGGCTTGTCTTCGATTTGGCGCAGGCGCTTGGTCTTCCTGTGAAACTGCACGCCGATCAGCTTTCCAACCTGCATGGGGCGGCACTGGCTGCCGGCTACAAGGCGCTTTCGGCGGATCACCTCGAATATGCGGACGAGGCGGCGGCCGCCTCCATGGCGAATGCCGGCACGGTCGCGGTTCTTTTGCCCGGCGCCTTCTACTTCATTCGCGAGACCAGAAAGCCGCCGGTCGATCTTTTCCGCAGGCACGGAACGCATATCGCCCTGGCGACCGACTGCAATCCCGGCACCTCGCCGCTGACCTCGCTGCTGCTCACCATGAACATGGGCGCGACCCTCTTTGGCCTTACGGTCGAGGAGTGCATCGCCGGCATTACCCGCGAGGCGGCCCGTGCTCTTGGGAAGCTTAACGAGATCGGCACTCTGGAAGCGGGCAAGGCCGCTGATCTCGCGGTCTGGAACATCTCCGAGCCCGCCGAGCTGGTCTATCGCATCGGCTTCAATCCCCTGCATGCGCGCATCCGCGCCGGCCGCGACGCTACCCTGTAACCGAGAAGAACGACATGACCATCACGCTTCACCCCGGCATCGTCCCCCTTGCAGATCTGGCTTCCATCTACTGGTCCGGCGAGAACGCAGTTCTCGACCGCAGCTTCGACGCTCCCATAAGGAAGGCAGCAGCCCGCATTGCCGCCATCGCGGCGGGCAACGAGCCGGTTTACGGCGTCAATACGGGTTTTGGAAAGCTGGCCTCGATCAAGATCGATGCCGTCGACACCGCCACCCTGCAGCGCAATCTGATCCTGTCGCATTGCTGCGGTGTCGGTGCGGCGCTGCCCGAGAATATCGTGCGGCTGATCATGGCGCTGAAGCTCATTTCCCTTGGTCGTGGAGCTTCGGGCGTGCGCCTCGAACTGGTGCGCCTCATCGAGGGAATGCTGGAAAAGCGGGTGACGCCGCTGATCCCGGAAAAGGGTTCGGTCGGCGCATCGGGCGATCTGGCGCCGCTCGCCCATCTTGCCGCCGTGATGATGGGCGAGGGTGAAGCCTTTTTCGAAGGCGAGCGGCTTTCAGGGAGCGCCGCGCTTGAGCGCGCCGGTCTTGGACCGGTCGTGCTCGCCGCCAAGGAAGGCCTGGCGCTCATCAACGGAACGCAGGCCTCGACTGCCCTGGCGCTGGCCGGTCTGTTCCGTGCGCACCGGGCTGCCCAGGCGGCGCTGATCACCGGTGCCTTGTCGACGGATGCCGCGATGGGGTCGTCCGCGCCGTTCACCGCTGACATACACACGCTGCGGGGTCATCGGGGCCAGATCGACACTGCGGCGGCGTTGCGCGCATTGCTTGAGGGGTCGGCGATCCGCCAGAGCCATCTCGACGGCGATGAGCGTGTTCAGGATCCCTATTGCATCCGTTGCCAGCCGCAGGTCGACGGCGCCTGCCTCGATCTGCTGCGCCAGGCCGGCCGCACGCTGGAGATCGAGGCCAATGCAGTCACCGACAATCCGCTGGTCCTGTCGGACGAAAGCGTGGTCTCCGGCGGAAATTTCCATGCTGAGCCGGTGGCTTTCGCCGCCGACCAGATTGCCATCGCCATCTGCGAGATCGGGGCTATCGCCCAGCGCCGCATCGCGCTTCTGGTCGATCCGGCGCTTTCCTACGGCCTGCCTCCCTTCCTCGCCCGCAATCCGGGGCTGAATTCAGGCCTGATGATCGCGGAGGTCACCTCGGCCGCGCTGATGAGCGAGAACAAGCAGATGTCTCATCCGGCCTCGGTGGATTCCACGCCCACTTCCGCCAATCAGGAAGATCATGTTTCCATGGCCTGCCATGGTGCGCGTCGCTTGTTGCAGATGACGGAGAACCTGTTCGCCATTATCGGCATCGAGGCGCTTGCCGGCGTGCAGGGCGTGGAGTTGCGCGCGCCGCTGGCCACCAGTCCCCTGTTGCAGAAGGCCGCGGCCTGTCTGCGCGAAGCCGTTCCCGGTCTCGACGACGACCGCTATATGGCGCCTGATCTGGCCGCGGCCACCGGTCTCGTGGCTGACGGGGCGCTCATCGCAAGCATCGGACCAGATCTCCTGCCCGCGCTGGAGGATTGAGATGAGCGACGTTTTTGAAGTTTCTCGCGGTTCCTCGCCCGTCATTCTCAGCTTTCCCCATACCAGCGTGGAGGTTCCGACGGATATTCGGGAGCGGCTGAACGACAATGGGCGCCTTCTGGCCGACACGGACTGGCATCTGCACAGGCTTTACGAAGACCTTCTCCCGGATGCGACCACGGTGCGGGCGGGGTTCCACCGCTACGTGATCGACGCCAATCGTGACCCGGCAGGCGTGAGCCTCTATCCCGGCCAGAACACCACGACGCTGGTGCCGATGACCGATTTCGACGGGAACGCCATCTGGAAGGAAGGACAGATGCCGGACGAAGCCGAGATCATGGCCCGGCGCGATGCCTTTCACCGCCCCTATCACGAGGCGCTGGCGGCGGAGATCGAGCGCGTCCGGGCCGAGCACGGCATTGCCGTACTCTACGACTGCCATTCGATCCGCTCGCTGATCCCGTTCCTGTTCGAAGGCCGCCTGCCGGATTTCAATATCGGCACCGATGGCGGCATCACCTGCGATCCCGCGCTCGAAGCTGTCGTGGTTTCCGCGACGGAACAGGCGGAAGGATACACCCATGTCCTGAACGGTCGCTTCCGCGGCGGCTGGACGACCCGCCATTACGGGCGCCCGCAGGAGAATGTGCACGCCATCCAGATGGAGCTTGCGCAGGTCAATTACCTCGCCAGCGAAACCGTGCCCTTCGACTATGACCCTGCCGGAGCCGCGCGGCTGCGCGACCCGTTGAAAACTCTTCTCGAACGCGTCGAACGGACCGCGTTGGAACTGAAACGCCAAGAGGACTGACACCATGAGCTCTCCCCGCCATAACGCCCGTCACAACGAACGTGAAATCCGCGCGCCGCGCGGCAACGAACTCAATGCCAAAAGCTGGATGACCGAAGCGCCGCTGCGCATGCTGATGAACAATCTCGACCCGGACGTCGCCGAACGGCCGCATGAGCTGGTCGTCTATGGGGGCATCGGGCGTGCCGCCCGCACCTGGGACGATTTCGACCGTATCCTTGCGACGCTCAAGACGTTGAGCGAGGAGGAAACGCTGCTTGTCCAGTCGGGCAAGCCGGTTGGTGTCTTCCGCACCCACAAGGATGCACCGCGCGTTCTCATCGCGAATTCGAATCTCGTGCCCCATTGGGCGACCTGGGATCATTTCAACGAACTCGACAGGAAAGGTCTTGCCATGTACGGCCAGATGACCGCGGGTTCGTGGATCTATATCGGTGCCCAGGGCATCGTGCAGGGCACCTACGAGACTTTCGTGGAAGCCGGGCGCCAGCATTTTGGCGGCAATCTCAAGGGCAAATGGATATTGACCGGCGGCCTGGGCGGCATGGGCGGCGCGCAGCCGCTGGCGGCGGTCATGGCAGGAGCCTGCTGCCTCGCCGTCGAATGCGACGAGACCCGCGCCGATTTTCGCCTGCGCACGCGCTATGTCGACGAGAAGACCGACAGCCTGGACGAGGCGCTGGCGCGGATCGATGCCTGGACGAAGGCCGGCGAGGCGAAGTCCATCGCGCTGATCGGCAATGCCGCCGATATCTTTCCCGAACTGGTCAAGCGCGGGGTGAAGCCCGACATGGTCACCGACCAGACCTCAGCGCACGACCCGGTGCATGGCTATCTGCCGCTCGGCTGGACGGTTGCCGAATGGCGCGCCCGTCAGGAAACCGATCCGAAGGGCGTCGAGAAGGCCGCGCGCGCTTCCATGAAGGTGCATGTGCAGGCCATGGTCGATTTCTGGAATATGGGCATTCCCACGCTCGACTACGGCAACAACATCCGGCAGATGGCAAAGGAGGAAGGGCTTGAAAATGCTTTCGCCTTTCCGGGTTTCGTGCCGGCCTATATCCGCCCGCTGTTCTGCCGGGGCGTCGGCCCCTTCCGCTGGGCGGCCCTGTCGGGCGACCCGGAGGATATCTACAGGACCGACGCCAAGGTGAAGGAGCTGTTGCCCGACAACGCCCATCTGCACAACTGGCTCGACATGGCGCGCGAGCGTATCGAGTTCCAGGGCCTGCCGGCGCGCATCTGCTGGGTCGGCCTCGGGGACCGTCATCGTCTGGGCCTTGCCTTCAACGAAATGGTGAGGACCGGGGAGTTGAAGGCCCCCATCGTGATCGGGCGCGATCATCTCGATTCCGGTTCCGTCGCGTCGCCGAACCGCGAGACGGAAGCCATGAAGGACGGTTCCGACGCCGTGTCCGACTGGCCGTTGCTCAATGCCCTGCTGAACACGGCTTCCGGGGCGACCTGGGTGTCGCTGCACCATGGCGGGGGCGTCGGCATGGGCTTCAGCCAGCACGCCGGCATGGTGATCTGCTGCGACGGAACGGATGATGCGGCGCGGCGCATCGAGCGCGTGTTGTGGAACGATCCGGCCACCGGTGTCATGCGCCATGCGGATGCGGGCTACGACATCGCGCTCGACTGGGCCCGCGAAAAGGGCCTGCGCCTTCCCGCAATCCTCGGCAACTGAGCGTTGTCATGAGGATCGTGCGCCGGAGCGGCTACAAGCGCATGGCCTGGAAGAACGGGCAGGGCCTCACCGAAGAGGTGGCGGCCTTCCCGCCGGGCAGCGATGTGAACAGCTTCGAATGGCGGCTTTCCATCGCCCATGTCGAGACGGATGGCGTCTTTTCCGAGTTCGCGGGCATCGACCGCACCATCGCGCTTCTGGATGGGCCGGGACTGGCGCTCGACCTGCCGGACGGGAGCACGGTCAAGCTCTTTCCCGGCGGGACGCCTTTTCCTTTTCCGGGGGAGTGGAAGATTTCCAGCCGCAACGCCGGTGCGGCGACCGTCGATCTCAACATCATGACGCGCCGCGGCGTCTGCGCGCACCGGATGGAGCGCCGGTCGCTGCCAAGGGGCGAGGCCTTCACGGCCACCGGCAACGGATGGGCGGTGTTCAATACGCCGGCTCAAATCGAGGCCGGAGGGCAAAATCTCTCGCTCGACCGTTTCGATGCGCTGTCGCTCGAAAGCGGCGAGGGCTTTTCCTGCCGCGCCGGGGGGCCGGTCGAATTCCTGTTCGTGAGATTAAAGATGCCGCCCGGCTGCCCTGCCGTTTGAGGCTCTATGGCCGCCAGGCGCCTTCACGACGGTCGGTCCCCGTAGAGATCGGCGATCTCGCCGAGGGAGACGGGCCGCAGGGGAGGCCGCACGGTCAGATATCCCGCCTCTTCCATGGAGAGATTTCGGGTTGTGGCTGCGAGGCTCGTCAGGGTCATCCCGCAGGTGCGTCCCTGGCAGGGACCCATGCCGCAACGCAGGAATGCCTTCGTCTGGTTCGGGCCGGCGCTGTCGGCCATCAGAACCGCACGGATTTCACCGCATGTCACCTCTTCACAGCGGCAGGCGATCACCTCGTCTGCGGGTGAGAGGAGGGCGTCTTGCGGCCTATAGAGCCTGTCGAGCAGCGGGCGGGCCGAGAGATGCGCCCGGCGGGCGCGGCGGGTGGTCTCGCGCAGCAGCGGATCGATGGGGAGGCCGAGCTCCTCGAGAATGGATATGCCCGCAAGACGCCCTTCGAGCAAGGCGACCGTCGCACCGCCGATACCGCCGGCATCCCCCGCAACGAATACCCGCTCGATGGAGCTTTGCAGGCGGGCGTCGCGCCGTGGATGAAAGGCCGCGCCTTCCCGCGACCAGTCCATGTGGCAGCCCAGCGAGCGGGCCATATGGGTTTCGGGAATGACGCCTTCATGCAGGCCCACATGGCTGGCGGAAAGGCTGTGGAGCGCGCCATTGCGCTGAAACTGAACCCGCAGCCCGTCCGCTTCGCGCTCGATGCGGAGATCCTGCGGGCAGGGATGGAACCGGATGCCGGCACGCCGAAGCTTCCACAGGAGTTTCAACCCCTTCGCCAGATAAGCGGGGCCGTGCCCTGTCAGCGCTGCGGGGATGGAGGGCAGAGCGCTGAACAGCGCGCCGTTCGCGGCTGTATCCACGAGCGTGAGATTGCGTTTGCCCGCCGCAAGACACTGCGCGGCGTAGAGATAAAAGAGCGGCCCGGTCCCGATCAGAACGAGTTCGCCGTCCGGCAGAAGGCCTTCGCGTTTGAGCAGGATTTGCAGGCCGCCGATTGTGGTCACGCCGGGCAGGGTCCATCCGGGGCGCGGGACCGGGCGCTCCATCGCTCCGGTGGCGATCAGAAGGTGGCGTGCCTGTTCCTGACGAATGCCATGGTTGTCCTTGAGCCAGACGGTTCCGTCGGGCTCGACGCGCCAAACGCTGGTTTCAAAGGCAAGAAGCGCGCCGCTGGCGCGCAATCGCGCGGCTTGCGCCTTGCCGGCGAGATAGTCCGGCCCAAGAAGGCGCGCCCGGCTATCGGGAACGGTCTCGATACCGCGCCAGATCTGGCCGCCCGGACCGGGCGCTTCATCGACCACCAGCACCCGCGCGCCGTTCTCGGCAAGAACCGAACCCCCGCCAATGCCCGCCGGCCCCGCGCCGATGATGATCGCATCCCACGCGCTCATGCCTGCTCTCCCGCCGCGTCACGGCGCGCTCCGCTCTGGCGTTCAACCTTCATTCCCGGCCCCGCCGCGGTCATGCATGCCCGCTGGTTGTCGCTGCCATCGACACGCAACAGGCATTCGTAACAAACGCCCATCAGGCACCAGGGGCCTCGTTCGCTGCCGGAGACAGGAGTCTTTCGGAAATGGACGATCCCTGCCGCCATGAGCGCGCCCGCCAGCGACTGGCCCGGACGAAAGGGGATCGCACGGCCCTCAAAGACGAATTCGGCCATGCCGGTCTGGGAAAGGTCGTCGTCAAGCTGTCTGAAGGGCAAAGCGCTTACTCCGCATGGAACGGGGGGCCGGACCGAGGTGACCTTCGGCCAGTGCCGGACCCAGTTCGAGCCCGTGCAGGCTGGCAAGGGTCACCCCGCTATGGCAGGTGACGACAAAGGCGCCGGGAGCCTCCGGGGCTTCGTCGTAGATCGGCAGGCCATCGGCGCTCATGATCCGCAGCGCTCCCCATGCCCGCACCAGTCGGGCGGCGCGCAGGGCCGGAAAAAGCCGGGTCCCCGTGCGGCAGAGCCCGGAAACGGTCTCCATATCCGTACCGGTGGAAAAGCCGGCATCCTCATGGGAACTGCCGAGCAGCACGGTTCCTTCCCGTGTCTGCCTTATCATGTTTGTGGGATGCCGCAGGAAGGGGGCGACGCGATCCGTCACGACGATCTGGCCGCGCTCGGGCCGAAGCCCAAGCTCCAGACCCAGCTGTGCTGCCAGCCTGTTGGCCCCTAGGCCGGCGGCGATGGCCAGATGCCGTCCGGTGAATTCCGTGCCATCGGCGTTTTCGACAATGAAACCTGCATCCCGGTCATGGCGAATCTGCTCGGCGGTAAAGTTCACGACGATCCGGCCGCCATGCTTGCGAAACCCGCTCTGCAAGGCGCGCAGGGTCAAGAGCGGGCTTACCTCCCCGTCGAGGTCGGAAATCGATGCGCCGCGGACTTCCGGTCCGATTCCAGGCGCGATTTCGCTGAGCGCCTCCCGGTCGAGAAGGTCGATCCGGATGGCCGCTCCTTCTTCGCGCGACCGGGCGATGAGGGAGCGGCGTGCTTCCATCTCTTTCTCGGAGAGACAGAAATGCAATCCGCCTCCGCCACGCCAGCCCGTGTCGATGCCGGTCTCTTCATAAAGGGTTGCGGAGAATTCGGGCCAAAGCTGCCCCGCCCGTATCGACCAGTGCATGTAGTCGGGGTGACCAAGCCCCTTTCCCTGCAGCCAGACGAGGCCGAAGTTTCCGCGCGAGGCCCGGTGGGCGATGTCGCCTTCGTCGAGCAGGGTGACCCGCGCGCCCTTGCGCTGGGCGCCCCAGGCAAGCGCGGAGCCGATCAGCCCTCCACCGATGACGACAAGGTCGCTGCCGGATGTCATTGGGGATAGTCCGGGGGCGCGAGCGACAATTGCATCCAGCGGACCAGGGTCACGATATCGTAGACGGGCAGGCCGAAGCGCCGCGAAACGGCGGCGGAATAGGGCGGCAGGTTCGCGCATTCGAAGACGAGAGCGCCCACATCGTCGTTGTGGCCAAGAAGCTCCGCCACCGTGGCGATCACCTCTGCCTCCTGTGCGGCGGCGTCCACCTCGGTCGCCTGCTCACGCATGTTGCGCAGCAAAACCCCGTTCATGGGCAAGGCAGCCATTGGCAGGCCGGATACGGCACCGACCCCGCGAAAATGACGTTCGCTCAGCGCGAGCGGATCCGAAACGATCAGGCCGGGTTTCTTGCCGGCGGGCAGGATGCGTTCCACCATCGGGATCTGCAGCAGGGCGGAGGAGAGAAAAGGCACCGGTGAATGGCGGACAAGCTCGTCCTGCACGGCGGCGAGAAAGCCGCAGCTCGTCGTGATCGCGGAGCAGCCGAGGGCGACAAGATCGTCAATCGCGGTGCGAAACGCGTCGAGCGAATGGCGCGGGTCGCCCTCTATCACATCCGCCGGACGCACGCCGCGCACCACCTTGAACTGCACGGGAAAGGGCCATGTGCCGGCATGGGCTATGTCGCCTGGCAGGCGTTTGAAGCCTGTATCGAGCACGATGATGCCGATCATGGTGCCGTGGACGACGCGGCGTGGCATGGGGAGCGGCATCATATGGCGTCTCCGGCAAGGTTGTCCTTCAACCCGTTCCAGCGGCGAATGGCGCCGGTATCGATGTCGAAGAGGTCGAGGGCGCGGGCTGTTGAATGGGTGATCATCTCGTCAATGCTCTTTGGTCTGGCATAAAGCGCAGGGACCGGCGGCATGACGATAGCACCCATGCGGGTGAGCGCTGCCATGGTTTCAATGTGCCCCAGATGCAGGGGCGTTTCCCGCAGCATGAGAACGAGGCGTCGGCGCTCCTTCAGCGCCACGTCCGCCGCCCGGCTCATCAGGGTCGAGGTGACACCCGTCGCGATTTCGGACATGGTCTTTACCGAACAGGGCGCAATCAGCATGCCCATCGTCCGGAAGGACCCGCTGGCAATGGTCGCACCGATATCGGCGGGCGAATGGACCACATCGGCCCGCTTCTCGATGTCGGCTCTCTGCAGGTCGAGCTCCTGCTTGAGGGTTAGGAGCGCCGAGCGGCTCACGACCAGATGCGTTTCCACATCCGCTGCCCTTGCCAGGTCCAGGGCGCGCAGCCCGTAGGCTGCGCCCGACGCACCCGATATCCCGACGATCAGCCGCCGCTTGCTCACGATCAGGCGCCTTCGAACCAGTCGGAGAGGCGGATGTCGTCCACCATGCGCAGCCGCTTGCGCTCGAATTCCTCCTCGCGCCCCCAGGGCTTGGTCGCATCGACCAGAAGCCGGCCCCAGTGGTCCTTCGCCTCATCGCGATAGAAGGACGGGGTCTCGGGAATGATCATCATGTCCTTGTCGGGACGGCAGCGGGTCAGGATCGCCCATTGAACATCGTCCATGTCGTAGATGTTCACATCGGTGTCGACGACGGTGATCTGCTTGGCCCAGATCGGTTCGGCGCCGATGGTTGCCAGCATGACCTGGCGGGCATGGCCCTCGAACTGGGGCTCGATCTGCACGATGGCATGATTCACGAAGGGCTGGCAGGTGACGTTGACGATACCGGGCAGGGCGGCGCTCAGCCGCTGGTAGATGTTGGCCGAAACGGAAAGCTCCAGCGTCAGAACCTCCTCGGGGGAACCGCACAGGATCGAGTGGAACAACGCATCCTTGCGCACCGTCACGCCCAGCACCTCGAAAACGGCGTTGGGGCCGACGGGCACGTAATAGCCCATGAACTCGCCGAAGGGCCCTTCCGGACGCCGTTCATTGGGCAGGAAGCGTCCCTCGATCACCACCTCGGTCTCCGCGGGCACTTCAAGGTCGATGTGATTGCATTTGCGCATGGCGATCGGGCGTCCGCGCAGGCGGGCTGCCACCTCAAGCTCGTCCACGTCATAGGGCAGCGGCGCTGCGGCGGTCAGGAAGGCGTGGGCGGGCGGACCGATCAGCATGGCAGCCTCCAGGGGCTTGCCCATCTTCTCGGCCTTCTCGTGATAGATCGTCAGGTGATGGCGCGGTGCGAGACGGCACCGTAATTCGTCGTCGCTGACAAACATCGAACGGTGATAGGAGAGGTTTCCCACGCCCGTTTCGGGATCTTTTGCGATGAACATCGCCGAGGTGAAATAAGGCGCTCCGTCGCGATCCGAATAGGTGATGAGCGGCAGGTCGGAGAGCTTGACCTCCTCATATTCGGGCAGGTCGTCGGCCGAAACGAGGGGCTCCTTCATCTCTGCGTTGCCGAGGGAGGAAAGGCGGCTCCACTGCCTGCAGAAATCGCTGGCGTCGATGCCGATCACCTCGCCCAGCCGCTCGCGGGTGCTGTAGACATTGGTGACGACCGGAAAGCGGGTGCCCTTCACATTGGTGAACATGACGGGCTTTGCCCATTTCTTCTGGGCAAGATGCGTGACGGCCGCCAGCTCATGGGCCGGGTCCACTTCACGCTCGACGACCAGAAGGTCGCCACGTTCCTGCAATTTGCGAACGAACTCTCTCATGTTGGGCTCCTTGCGGCGGCCTATCTGCCCTTGCGGGGGGTGGTGACAATACGATTGGTGCGCGCTTCATGCGTCGAGCGGAGCCGATAGCGGTCGCCGGGGTAGATGAAGCGGCTGCGGGTGACGGGAATTCCATCTCGCCAGGTATAGCGATCGAGCAGAAGGCAGGGCTGGCTGCCATCGATCTGCAAATGCTGGCGGATTTCATCATCGGCGCGGATCGCGCGGATGGTGTTGTCCACGGAGGTCACCGCCGTTTCGTGCAGAAGCCAGGCATGCGGCGTGTTCTGGCTGAAATCCTGATCGATGTAATCGGGAGCCTCGGCGGCGTTGACATAACGGTCCTCAAGCTGGATCGGCGTGCCGTCCTCCAGGTGCAGAAGACGGGAGTGATACACGACTTCACCGGGCGCCAGCTGGAGCATGTTGCGTCCGGCGCCCTCCTTGTCGAGGATCTCATGTTCAAGAACCAGGCAGGTATGCGCTCCGCCGGAAAGCGTGATTTCCTCCGAAATGTCGGACAGGTTGAACACGGCGCATTGCATGCGCGGGCCGATGACGAAAGTGCCCCGGCCCTGGGTTCGAAGAAGCACGCCGTCGGATTGCAACTCGCGCAGGGCGCGGCGCACCGTGAGGCGAGAGGCGCCAAATTCCTCCGCCAGCTCATCCTCGGGAGGGAGCTGGAAGTCGGCGGGCCACTCCTCGGTCTCGATCCGCCGGTCGATCACGCTCTTGATCTGCTCATAGAGGGGTAAATCAGACTGCACTTTTATATCCAAAATGATATCATTATCGCTTCCCGCATTCACATATCATATCTCCCCCGAAATCAAGGCCGTTTCGGGGGTTTTTGCTCAGGGATTTGTAAATTCAGGCGCATTGAGGAGGGCTTTGCAGGTAAAATGCCTATTTTTTAAGCGATTTTTTGAGATCGTCGTCGAAAGATGATTATTTAATATGCAGTTCTGATAATGAAACAAAGGCAAAAGATATCACTTGACACGGCTAATGAATATCATTTCCTATATGAAAACACATTAATGGTGGCGGGCGATCCTGTTCCAGGCTTCTGGTCTCTCCCGCACCAATGCTGCGATAGGGAGCGATCATGTCGGCTGAAGGCTTGCAAAAATTGTCCATGTACATTGACGGCGAGTGGGTTCCGCCTGCTTCCGGCAGCTATATCGAGACAGTCGATCCTTTCACCGGCAAGCCGTGGGCCCTGGTGCCGCGCGGGAACGCGGAGGATGCGGACAGGGCCGTCCGCGCTGCGCATCGCGCCTTCACCGAAGGGCCGTGGAGGACGATGCACCCCACAGAGCGTGGCCGCATCATTCAGCGCTTTGCGACACTTATCGAGGAGAATGCGGATTCGCTCGCCGAGATCGAGGTGCGCGACAATGGCCGCCTGCTCGAGGAAATGAAGCACCAGATCCGCTACATTCCGCGGTGGTACCACTACTATGCCGGCTATGCGGACAAGATCGAGGGCACGGTTCATCCATGCGACAAGCCGGCGCTGAGCTTTTCGCGCCATGAGCCGCTGGGCGTCTGCGTTGGTATCGTGCCGTGGAATGCGCCGCTTCTTCTCTTCTCGCTCAAGGCGGCACCAGCGCTCGCGGCAGGCAATACGCTGGTCATGAAGCCCGCCGAGGTGACCTCGGCGACGGCGTTGAAATTGATGGAGCTGGTCGAAAAAGCTGGGTTCCCGGAAGGCGTCATCAATGTGGTGACGGGCTACGGTCCGGAAGTCGGAGAGCCGCTCGTCACGCACCCGCTGACCCGGCATCTGGGCTTCACCGGTTCCACCAAGACCGGTGCCCATCTCTATTCCCTCGCAGCCAAGGATATCAAGCGGGTCAGCCTCGAGCTTGGCGGCAAGTCTCCGAACATCGTGTTCGCCGATGCCGATCTCGACAATGCCGTGCGCGGTGTGGTCGGTGGAATTTTCGGCGCGGTGGGACAGACCTGCATCGCCGGCTCGCGGCTTCTCGTGCATCGGTCCGTTCACGACCGCTTCCTGGAAAAGCTTGCCGCGTTCACCAAGACGGCGCGCGTCGGCGATCCGCGAAAGGTCGATACCCAGATCGGCCCGATCGCCAACAAGATGCAGTACGACCGTGTGCTCGGCTATATCGACATCGCCCGGCAGGAAGGGGCCGAACTGATCCTTGGCGGCAAGCGCCCCGATCTGGAAGAGTGCAATGATGGCTTTTTCATTGAGCCGACTATCTTTGCGGGCGTAAACAACGATATGCGTATCGCGCGCGAGGAGGTCTTTGGACCGGTCCTGGCGGCCATTCCCTTCGACGAGCCGGAAGAGGCGCTTGCCATTGCCAATGACAGCGAGTTCGGCCTCGCGGCGGGTGTCTGGACTGCGGACATGCGGCTTGCGCTCAAGATGTCGGAGCAGTTGGAGGCGGGCAGTGTCTGGGTCAACACATATCGCGATATTTCCTACACCACCCCCTTCGGCGGCTACAAGAAGAGCGGTATCGGCCGTGAGAACGGTGTGGCAGGCATCTACGAATATCTGCAGACCAAGGCTGTCTGGCTTTCGACCGCCGAAGAGATCGCAAACCCCTTTGTCATCGGCTGAGACCCAGGTGAAATGATGAGAACAGGTGCTGAAATTCTTGCCGACGAACTTGCTCTGAATGGAGCAGGGATTGTTTATCATGTGCCCGGCGAGAGCTTTCTGGTGGCGCTCGATGCGCTATCCACCCGTCATCCCGACATTCGCACCATCAGCTGTCGTCATGAAAACGGCGCTGCACAGATGGCCGAGGCGCATGGCAAGCTGACCGGCAGGCCGGGCGTCGCATTCGTCACGCGTAGCCCCGGCGCCACCAATGCGGTGAACGGGGTGCATACGGCCTTTCAGGACTCGTCGCCGATGGTCCTGATCGTGGGGCAGGTGAAGCGCTCGATCCTCGAGCGCGAGGCCTTCATGTCCTATGATTTCCGCACCATGTTCGCGCCCATGGCCAAATGGGTTGCGCAGATCGACGACCCGGCGCGCATACCCGAGTTCGTGCAGCGCGCCTGGGCAACCGCCCTTTCCGGACGCAAGGGGCCGGTGGTGCTTGTGGTTCCAGAAGACGTGCTTGAGGAACGAAGCGATGTTGCGGCTTCGGTTCGGCCGGCCCGGCCGTCCCATGCCGGTACGCCGGGTGCGGAAGATCTGGGGCAGATATTCTCCATGCTCGCCGAAGCGGAGCGGCCGCTGGTGGTGGTCGGTGGTTCGGATTGGAGCGAGGCCGCGCGCGACAGCATTCAGCGGTTCGCCACGACGCACGGTCTGCCGGTCGTGACCACGTTCCGGCGGCGCGACATCATCGATCATCGGCTCGATTGCTATGTGGGCGAGATCGGTATCGGCTCCAACCCGGCTCTCCTGGCTCATATCCGCGAGACCGATTTCATCCTGATGCTCAACGATGCGCTGAGCGATGTGAACACCATTGGTGCGGGCTATATGGAGGGCTTCACCCTCTTCTCCATTCCGCATCCCAGACAAAAGGTCGTCCATGTGATGGCCGATGATGGCGATCTGAACCGTGTGTTCCAGGTCGACCTGGCGCTTGTCGCAGACAACGATGCCTGCGCGCGAGCGCTTGCGGACTACCCGGCCGCCCCGCGGGAGGACCACAGGGCGTGGAGCGCGAAACTGCGCGCGACCTTGATGGACGAGCGCGTTCCCCAGCCTTGCCCTGGCAAGATCGACCTGCCGGGCGTGATGACCTGGCTGCGGGACCGGTTGCCCGACGATGCCATCGTCACCAATGGTGTCGGCGCCTACGCCACCTGGAGCCAGCGTTATTTCCCCCATTACCGCCTGCACACGCAGCTTGGGCCGATCAGCGGGTCGATGGGGTATTCCCTGCCGGCTGCGATTTCGGCCAAACTCACCCATCCCGAGCGGGTGGTGGTGGATTTCGTCGGCGACGGCTGTTTCCAGATGAGCAGCGAGGAGCTGGCGACAGCCGTCCAGTACGGGGCGAATGTCATTATCGTGCTCTACAATAACGGGCTTTACGGCACGATCCGCATTCATGAGGAAAACCGGCTGGAAGGGCGTGCCAATGGCACCGACCTCGTGAACCCGGACTTCCTGATGCTTGCCAGGGCCTATGGCGCCCATGGCGAACGTGTGACCACGACCGAGGAATTCGCACCTGCCTTCGAGCGTTGCCTCGCCTCCGGCAAGCCGGCGCTTCTCGAGATGGTGGTCGATCCCGAAGCAATCCATTGCCGCTATTCGCTGAGCGATCTTCGCGCAAGACGCGAGGCGAAGGCGCGCGCAAAGGGAGGAGCCTGACGGCGCCCGGCGCACAAACCGATTTGCCGAACCCGGCGAAGAACCGGGTCGGCGCGAGATCGGGCGGAAGCCTCCGTTCGATTTTATCACCCCAGAGGAGTTAACGATGAAAACCAGACATATTCTTGCAACGCTTGCCCTCACGGTCTCGTGGACCGGAATGGCGGCTGCCGACGATTGCATGCTGCGCGTCACCACATGGGGCGGCAACTATCAGGCCACCTACGAATCCGTGGCGGCAAAGTTCGAGGAACAGTACAACTGCAAGATCGAATGGGTTGTCGGCTCGAGCCCCGACCATCTGATCAAGGCACGCCTTGGCCAGGTCGATGTGGTGACGAACACGCTCCTGAATTCGATCGCGGGCGAAAAGGAGGGGCTCTGGCTTCCCCTGGACCCGGCAAAAATCCCGAACATGGCCAATCTTTATGAGAACGCCATTTATTCCAAGGATACGATCTTTGCGAATGTGGGCGACTACGTCCTGGCCTACAATACCGACAAGCTTTCCAAGGCGCCTGCCGGCTGGGACGACCTTTGGAACCCGGACTACAAGAACAGCGTCGTGATCTATGGTGCCGATCACATTCCCACGCTCAGCCTCATGGTGATGAAGGCCGAGCAGAATGGCGGCAGCATCGACAATATGGAGCCGGGCATCGACCGTCTGGCCGAGCTGATCAAGAGCGGAAATCTGATCGGCATGCTCGACGTGGAAAGCCAGATGGTTTCCCTGTTTGAAACCGGCGATGCCGCACTTGGCATGCTGGCCACCGGCCGCATGAAGGATCTCCTGTCGAAGGGCGCCAAGAACATCAGCTTCGTGCGCCCGGAAGAAGGTACCTTCCCGCTGATCACCAGCGTCAACATCCACAAGGATGCGACCGATCCGGATATGGCAGCCAATTTCGTCAACTACATCCTGAGCCCGGAAGTGCAGGTGGCCTTCGCCACGCGTAACCTCTACGCGCCGACGGTGAAGAATGCCGAGGTTCCGGAGGATTTCGAATATCGCGAGCTGCTCGTGCGCAATGAAGCCTTTGGCCGTCTGTTCCTGCCCGATCAGGAAAAGATCACAGCCAACAAGGCGGAATGGCAGCAGCGTCTGAACCAGAAGGCCAAGCGTTAATCGGCTGATGTCCGGCGGCCTGCAAGCCGGGCCGCCGGGCGTTGCAACGCCCGAGACGATCTTGAGCCTCGACACGATCTTCCGCCCCGATACGATATTCCGCAAGGACCCGGCACGGCCGGGATAAACGCAGCCATGTCCGATGATGCCATTCAAGTCTCCGGGGTCGTAAAGCGCTATGGCGCCACGACCGCCGTTGACGATGTCTCCTTCAATGTCGCCCAGGGCGAATTCGTTTCGCTGCTCGGCCCCAGCGGTTGCGGCAAGACCACCACGCTGAGGATGATCGCGGGGTTTGTCGAGCCCACGGCCGGCGCCTTTCGCGTCAATGACCGCGACGTCACCCGTCTGCCTCCCGAGAAGCGCGAGCTGGGCTTCGTGTTTCAGAACTATGCGCTCTGGCCGCATATGACGGTGGCGGAAAATGTGGGCTTCGGCCTGAAGCTGCGGAAGAAGAGCCGCACCTTTATCAGCGAGAAGATCGCGGAATCTCTCTCCGTGACGGGCCTCTCGGGCTATGAGGATCGGCTGCCGCGCGAGCTTTCGGGCGGGCAGCAGCAGCGCGTCGCGCTGGCGCGCGCTCTCGCGCTGGAGCCGCAGGTTCTCTTGATGGACGAGCCGCTCTCCAACCTGGATCGCGCTCTTCGCGTCACCATGCGCCGCGAGCTCAAGGAGCTGCAGGCGCGCATGAAGATGACCACGCTTTATGTGACGCATGACCAGGAGGAGGCGCTGTCTCTTTCCAATCGCGTCGTGATCATGAACAAGGGCAAGGTCGAACAGATCGCCGCGCCCTACGAGCTTTATGAAAATCCCGCCACGAGCTTCGTGGCCGATTTTGTGGGCATAACCAATTTCCTGGAAGGATCGGCCGTTGGCGTCAATGGCGGATCGATGGGGGTCCGGTTGCGTACCGGCCAGGTGCTGCGCGCCGTCGCGAAGACCGCGGTCAAGCCGGGCGCCGAGGTGCGCGCGCTCATCCGGCCGGAGCGGGTGACGCTGACGACTACGCCCGTCGAGGGAGAAAACGTCCTTTCGGGCCAGGTTATCCTGTCGGAATATTTCGGCGCGGTACTGCGATATTCGGTGCGCCTCGACGGCGGCGAGATCCTGCGCGCGGAAGTTCACAACTTCGACGGTTTCGTCGAGACGGGCGCCAAGGTCTGGATCTGCGTCCTGCCGGAGCATCTGCGGGTCATTCCGCAGGAAGGGCAGGGCTGACATGATACGCCGCGTTCTTCCGCCCCTCGCACCGGCCTTGATCGCGCTGTTGATCTTCGTCGCCTTTCCGATGCTCTGGGTGCTGCGAACCAGCTTCAACGAACTTGAGGCGGGCGCCTATATCGTCGATGCGCTGACGCTCGACAATTACACGCGCTTCCTCGGCGACAGCTGGTATCTGATCAACACGCTCTGGTTCTCGATACGGATCGCGCTTATCGCCACGGTGATCTCGGTGGTCTGTGCCTATCCCGTGGCGCTCTACATCGCCCGGACCGCAGGTCTTCAACGCAACATCCTTCTGGCGCTGATCATGGCGCCTCTGCTGATCGGCCTGGTGACGCTCGTCTATGGCTGGATCGTGATCTTTCGCGGCGGCGGGCTGTTGAACTCGCTGATGATCGCGCTGCATGTCTATGACCAGCCCGTTCGCTACATGTGGGACATCAAGGGGGTGGTGATCCTCCTCGTCTATATCGGTGCGCCCTATGTCGTGCTGTCGCTGCTCGATTCGATCGAACGCATCAGCCCGTTTCTGGTGGAAGCGGCGCGCAATGTCGGTGCCAGCCGCTGGACGGCCTTCTGGAAGATCGTCTTTCCGCTGACCATGCCCGGACTCTATGCCGGGATCGTCATCGTCTTCGCACTGAATTTCTCTGCCTTCGCCGTGCCCTTGATGATCGGCGACAGCAACACGCAGATGATCGGCCTGATCGTCTATCGCGAGGCCCTGCTCAACAACGATCTGCCATTTGCTTCGGCCCTGTCGGTGATCATGGTTGCGGTTAATGCGCTGATCCTCATGGGAATGGCCGTGATCTTCGGTCGCCTCATCCTCAATCGACTGGAGGTAAAGCGGTGACCCGTTTCGATTTCGGCACGGCCGCGCTGCGGCTGATCACGCTCCTCATGATGACGTTTCTGGTGTTTCCCATTGCGGTGACGCTCGTCGTGGCGGTCAATCCGCGGGAATTCATCCTGCCTCCCAACGGATTCACGCTCGACTGGTTCAAGGCCGCATGGAGTTCGAAAACCTTCCTGCGCGGCATGGGGGTGAGCCTCGTGCTCGGCATAGCGGCGGCTTTCCTGGCGAATGTGCTCGCCCTGCCGGCCGCCATGGCGCTGGTGCGCAACAATTTCCCCGGCAAGGCGGCGCTCAATATCATCCTGATGTCGCCGCTGCTGATCCCGACGACGATCTTCAGCCTCGCGCTCTATATCTATTTCGTGCGGATCGGCTATGGCTCGGGTCTCCTGCCGCTGCTCGTCGGGCACACGATCCATATCATGCCCTATGCGGTGCGCATCCTGACGGCGAGCCTGCACAATCTCGATCCATCCTACGAGGAGGCTGCGCGCATCGTCGGGGCCGGTCGCATTCGGACGCTGTTTTCGGTCACGCTTCCGGTCATCCGCACGGGGCTGATTTCGAGTTTCGCGCTGTGCTTCATCCTGTCGTGGAACGACTTTCCGATTTCGGTGTTCCTGGCCCCGCCCGGCTGGACACCGCTGCCGGTGGAACTCTTCTCCTATATCAAGTTCCAATACGATGCCGTTGCGGCGGCGCTGGCCGGCTCGCTGATCCTTCTTTCGGCGGTGGCCATCGTCATCATCGACCGGCTGGCAGGCCTGCGGCGCGTGCTGCGCTCCTGACCGGGGCGGGAAACGCCAGTCGCCAAACTCATGTCCTTTAACCCATTACCGCCGTGCCCCGACATCGGGCACGGCAGGGGAGATCATCGTGAAAAAACGCATATTTGCAGGTGTGCCCTCGGAAGACCTTGCCGGCTATGCCAGGGCTGTCGTGGATGGCACCACAATCCACGTTTCCGGTGTCACCGGGCGCGATCCGGTTTCGGGAAGTTTCCCCGAGCAGGCGGATGAGCAGGCACGCAACTGCCTTGCTGCAATCGATGCTTCACTGCGGCAGGCAGGGGCGAGCCTCGCGGATGCGGTCGTGTGCCGGGTCTATGTGGTCGATCAGGCAAGCGCTGCGGCGGTGACGCCCGTGCTGGGCGAGGTATTCGCGGAGATACGCCCGACCAACACGATGTTGATCTGCCAGATACCGGCGGTCGGTGCGAAGGTGGAGATCGAGATCACGGCCTCGACCGCTTCCTGAGATCATTGGCTCATGCGCAATGCTCATTTTTGGAATTTTGCGGTGAGCGGAAACCGGGGTGCCGTGAAATGCCCTAGCGGATTCTTCTCGATGCGTTCGATGGCGTGACGGCGGGGCGCGGTGCGCCCTGTGTCGCGCTTGCCTCGTGGGAACTGCGCAATCGGTAGCGGTCGCCGGGATAGAGGAAGCGGCTGCGGGTGACGGGAATGTCTCCATACCAGGTGCGCCGGTCGAGCAGCAGGCAGGGCTGGTTGGCGTCGACTTGCAAAAGGGCGCGGGCTTCCTCGTCGGGCCGTACGGCGCGGATCGTGTTGTCGACGAAAGTGACTTCGGTCGCGCCCAGAAGATAGGCATGCGGCGTGATGCGGGTAAAATCCTGGTTGATGTAATCGGGCGCCAGGGCCGCATTGACGAAACGGTCTTCGAGCTGGATCGGGGTGCCGTCCTCCAGATGCAGCAGGCGCGAATGATAAATACCCCCGTCCGGCCCCACGGGAAGAAGATTTACAAGTGAATTGTCCGGCTTCAGGGCTTCCAGCGATATGACCTTGCTGAGATGGACGCCGCCGCCTTCCTCGATTTCTTCCGAAACGTCCTGAAGATTGAAAATGGCGCACTGCATGCGTGGCCCGATGACAAAAGTGCCGCGCCCCTGGACGCGAACCAGCATGCCTTCCGTCTGCAACTCACGCAGTGCGCGCCGGACCGTGAGGCGCGAGGCGCCGAATTCTTCCGCCAGCGCTTCTTCCCCCGGAACCTGGAAATCGGCCGGCCATTCCTGTTGCTGAATACGCTTTTCAATGACCGACTTGATCTGCTCGTAAAGCGGTTGGCCCGGCTGGCTCACGACATTGCCCCCAATCGGAATCATCTGGAAAGAAGGATTGCATCATCATTACGCACCTTCTCCTGCGCGATTGCGACCCTTAAATCACATTCGCCGCAAGGGATTATAGGCTCGCTTGAACGGGAAATAATATCATTCATTTGAAGAATTCGTCGCAGTGACTTCTATGGGAAATTGTGGCACCGCTTGCATATGAGGATGATGCGGGAGCTCTTGCGGGATCGTGTCGTGGCAGGTCTGCTGGCTTGCCTGATGGCTTATGCCGTCCTTTTCCAGGGGGTGGCCTATGCCTTCTCGCAGGGCGCGATGGCCGGCTCCGGGACCGTTCCCGGCTTTGTACTGTGTACCAGCAACGGTGCGCAGGCGGCTGATGAAGACGGGCTTCCGGCGAACGGGCGCACGGCGCATGACTGCTGTACGGCGCTATGCCAGGCAGGCTGTGCCGTTTCTCCAGCGCTTGGCGCGACAACGCCGGCCCTCGAAAGCCCGGTCATACTGCTACTGGCCCGGACATGGCCCGAACGTGTGGCGCCGGCGCATCCGGGCGCACGCGGGCTGCTTGCCGAAGCGCGGGGCCCCCCGGTTTTTTCCATCTGACGCAGACCCGTGGCTGCAGGCGCAGCGGGGTATTCCATGGCTGCAAGCGCAGCCGGGCACTCCGTGGTCGCCGGTGCAGCCGGACCCTACGCATTTGGAGAAATGATATGCGATATCTTGCACATATTCTTGCGGCTGCCTCGATCTTTGCCGCCACCACCGCTTTTGCCGCCGACTACACGCTCGGCAAACTTGAAATCGAAGCCCCCTGGACCCGTGCCACCCCGCCCGGCGCGAAGGCGGCCGGCGGCTTCCTGATCGTCACGAACACGGGCAGCGAGGCCGACCGCCTTGTCAGTGCCGAGGCGGGCATTGCCGGCCGCGTTGAACTGCACACCATGTCGATGACTGACGGTGTCATGAAAATGCGTCATCTGCCTGAAGGAATAGATATTCCGGCCGGCGAGACGGTGAAGCTTGCGCCCGGCGGGCTGCATGTGATGTTCATGGAATTGAAGGAACCGATCACACAAGATGCTCCTGTTCCCGTCACGCTGACATTCGAGAAAGCGGGGCAGGTTGAAGTGGAAATGACCGTCGCAGCGCCCGGCGCACCCGGACCTGCGGGACAGGGCCACAAAATGGGCGGAGGAAAGAACTGATGTCACCCCGTAAGCTGGGCGCATTGGCCGGCGGCATATTCGCGGTGGTGCTTGCCATCGTTGCTGTCGCGACCATCGATCGCGCGCCCCTGGGAGGGCCGGGACAGGGCTCGGGGACCGCCGCAATCGGCGGTCCCTTCACGCTCACCGACGAAAACGGCGCGAAGGTCACGGAAGCGGATTTCCTCGGCAAGCCGACGGCGATTTTCTTCGGTTTCACCTTCTGTCCCGATGTCTGCCCGACCACGCTCTTCGAGCTGTCCGGCCTGATCGACAAGCTGGGCCCCGAAGCGGACAAGCTCAACTATGCGTTCGTCTCCGTGGATTGGGAGCGCGACGGACCGGAGGAACTGGCCAGCTACATATCCAGCTTCGATGACCGCATCCGCGGCCTTTCGGGAACCGAGGATGAGATCGAGACCGTCACCAAGGCCTATCGCGTCTATTACAAGAAGGTTCCCACGGATGACGGCGAATACACGATCGATCACACGGCATCCGTCTATCTGATGGACAAGGACGGTCGTTTCGTCGGCACGCTCGCTTATGGCGAGGCGCAGGACTCGATGCTCGAAAAGCTGAAGCGGCTCATCCAAGGCGCCTGAAGGGGGAAATCATGACTGGATTATCTTCACCGGCTGCCGATGCCCGGCAGCCGGGCGCGGCGACGCGCAAATTCTACATGGCCGCATGGCGCTGGCATTTCTATGCCGGACTCTATGTGGCACCCTTTCTGGTGATGCTTGCGGTTACGGGGCTCATCATGCTCTGGATATCGGCCATTGACGGGCGCGACGGTGAGAAGATCGTTGTGAAAGCGGCCGGTCAGTCGGCGAGCGTTCTGGCGCAGGCGTCGGCTGCCCACGTCATGTTCCCCGGCAGCCGGGTGGTGGAGTATATCGCCCCGCCGGCGGCGGACCGGGCGGCGGTCTTCCGTCTCGACCGGGACGGGCAGGGCACCATGGTCGCCGTCGATCCATACAATGCGCAGGTTATCGGGCATTGGGATCGGCAGGCGGGGTGGTATGATTTCGCATCCGATATTCATGGAACATTGCTGATTGGCACTTTGGGGGACCGGTTAATCGAAATCGCTGCTGGTTTCGGCATCGTGCTCGTGGTTACGGGGCTTTATCTGTGGTGGCCGCGCAGGCCCGGAGAGTTGCGCAAGGCGCTGATCCCCGACCTCAAGGCATCCGGGCGGCTTCGCTGGAAGGCGCTTCACCGGTCGGTCGGGTTTTATGTCTCCATCCTGCTGGTCGCTTTCCTCTTGAGCGGTCTGTCCTGGACAGGTGTCTGGGGAGAGAAATTCGTTCAGGCCTGGAGCACGTTTCCGGCGGAGAAATGGAACAACGTGCCTCTCTCTGACCTGACCCATGCTTCAATGAACCATGGCGCCATCAAGGATGTGCCCTGGGGCCTGGAGCAGACGGCCATGCCCGCCTCCGGTTCGGAGACCGGGCGCGCGGGCGTGCCTGGCAGGGCGCCCTTCACCTTCGACGACGTGGTGGCCTTCGGCCGGTCTGTCGGTTTCGAAGGGCGTTTTCGCGTGGCGACGCCGGTCGGGCAAACGGGCGTCTGGACGTTGACGCAGGATTCCATGAGCAATGATTCCACCGATCCGGCGTCCGACCGCACGATGCATGTGGACCAGTATACGGGCAATGTCCTCGCAGAGATCGGCTTTGCCGATTATTCGCTGCCGGCCAAGGCCATGGCCGTCGGCATCGCATTCCACGAGGGCGATCTCGGGTTCTGGAACATTGCGCTCAACGCCTTGTTCTGCCTGTCAGTCATCTTTCTCGCGGTCAGCGGTGCGGCCATGTGGTGGATCAGAAGGCCATCGAAGGTGATGCGCCTTGCGGCACCGCCCATGCCCGTCGATCTGCCGCTGTGGAAAGGGGCGGTAACCCTCATGCTTCTTATGGCATTGGTCTTTCCGCTGGTGGGCATCACGCTCTTGTGTGTGATGCTGCTTGATCTGGTGATCGTGCGCCGCGTCGCGGTGCTGTCGCGCGCGCTGGCCTGACCGGCGCAATGAGGGTGGCGCTTTATCGTTGAGCGCTGCCCTTTCCCGGCTTATGATCGGGACGATTGGAGATTGCCATGCAAAGCGAAAAGCCAACCCGAGTTCCATCCCTGCTCAGCAAGGTGCTGGAAAACGCGCCGCATCCGGCCGATATCCGCTTATTGGCCCAGCGCCTGCACGACCATGCGCTGGAGCCGCGTTCCACGCCCGAGGAAACACGCGCTCTCGTTGCCGATCTCGGCTATCAGAGCATCGACGCCTTCTGCGCCGCCGCGGGTTTGCCCGCGCATCTGGCGGACCGGTGGGAACGGTTCGGCATTTCAGGCGAGATGCGCCAGGTCATCCTGCTGATCGCCGAGCAGCGCCGGGCCATGCGCGAAGCCGTTCGTGAATTTGAGGCCATGACCCATGTGGGCCTCGACGATTTCATGCGCGAGCGCGGTTTCATCTGAAACGGCTTCAGAAGTCTTCGTCTCCGGCCTTTTCCAGGAGCATGCGGGCGGTGGCCGCATCTGTGATGAGAGCCTGTGCGGAAACGGTGCGCAGCGCTGCCAGTATCGCATCGACCTTTGCCTCTCCGCCTGCAGCGAGGATGACATGCGGGATCCTTGCCACCGTGTCGAGGTCGATGGCCATGATGCGCTGGTTGACCTCGTGATCGACGAGGCGCCCGGCGCTGTCGACGAAGAAGCACAGAATGTTGGCGACCGCACCCTTCTCGCGCAGCGGTGCGATAAGGGCGGGCGGGACGATGCCGTAGCGGAAAATGGTGGCGCTTGGCGCAACTTCGCCAACGGTGAGGAGTGCCATATCCGCCTGTGCGGCGCGCTCGCGCACTTCGCGCAGCGAAGGCTGTTCCCATAACCGGTCGCGCAGTTCCGGATCGTCCACCACCACGGGCGCGGTAATCTGGAAACTGTCCACCTTGAAACGCTCGGCCACCTTGGTAGCGACAATGGAGGGGTTGATCCACTGCGAATGCGGCAGGGCGCCCACCAGGCCGATGACCGTCGTTTCCTTGAGGTCCCGCCGCGCCATGAAAGCGAGGCTTGAATGCAGGGTGGCCCCGCCGCCGATCGCGAGCGTCATCCCGTCCTTGAGCTGTTCCTCAAGGTAGCGCGCGACCGCATGGCCGATGGCGCGTTCGAGGTTCTTGCTCTCGTCGGGCTCCGGCACGACAATTGCGCTGCGCAGGTTCCAGCGTTCCTCAAGCTGGCGTTCGAGCGCCACCTGCTCGACTGTGTCGGCATTGATCGTCGTGACGACGATATGGTCTTCCGCGCTTGAAGCCAGCGCGCGCATCACCTTCATGCGGCTTACGTTGAGCAGGCTCGCGATGCGCTCCTGCGTTAGGCCTTCCACATAGTAGAGCCAGGCCATCTTCACATTGATGTCTGCCGAAGAGAGCGTGGGTTCGCTCGCCTTCTTTTTCTTCTTCGCCTTGTTGGGCACGGCGCTGATTCCCTCTTTCATCGCCTGCGGACTGGGCTCCGGCGACGCATCGCCGGGCTGCTTGGCTGTGAACTTTAAGCGGAAAGTGACGAAATTTTATTGCGTTCTTTTGTTATTGACGAAATACATATGTTCATATTCAATAATCAGGCGCATTTGTTACGTGCCTGTCATACTGCGCATGCACGGGAGGAGTTCCGACACGCATCGCGTCGGAAGATGCAAACAGAGGAGTCCATTTCGATGGCTAATAAAACACGCACTCGCACGGTCGCGCTTGCGGCCGCTCTTTTCACATCCGTCGCCTTCGCGCCGGCCTTCGCAGAGGATCTGGTCCTCTATACGTCGCAGCCGGATGCCGATGCCGCAGCCACGGTCGATGCTTTCAAGGCGGCCAATCCGGGCGTTGACGTGCAGATTTTCCGTTCGGGCACCAGCGACCTTCTGACGAAGCTCGCCGCCGAGTTCGCGGCCGGCAGCCCGCAGCCGGACGTGCTGTTGATCGCAGATGCCGTCAGCATGGAATCGCTGAAGAAGGATGGCCGGCTGATGGCCTATCCCGAAGCCAATGTGGAAGGTTTCGAGACCTCGGCCTATGACGCCGACAAGACCTATTTCGGCTCCAAGCTGATCACCACCGGCATTGCCTACAATACCCGCGCTGCCGAGAAGCCGGAGCATTGGTCCGACCTGACGGGCGAAGCCTACAAGGATCTCACCATCATGCCGAGCCCGCTTTATTCGGGTGCGGCCGCGTATCTCCTTTCCGCCTTCGTCAACCGTGATGATCTTGGTTGGGATTATTTCGAGAAGCTGAAGGAAAACGGCCTGGTCAGCGTGCGCGGCAACGGTGCGGTTCTGAAGTCCGTCGCCAGCGGCGAGAAGGCCTATGGCATCCTGGTCGACTTCATGGCCATGAACGCCAAGAAGAACGGTTCTCCGATCGAATTCGTCTTCCCGGAAGAGGGCGTCACCGCCGTCACCGAGCCTGTTGCCATCATGTCGACCGCGAAGAACGCCGACACGGCGAAGAAGTTCGTCGACTTCATCCTTTCCGACGATGGCCAGAAGCTTGCACTGAAGCAGGGTTACCTGCCGGCCAAGCCGTCTGTTGGCCGTCCCGACTGGCTGCCGGAAGGCACCGAGGTGAAGGTCATGTCCGTCGACGTCAAGAAGGTGGTCGAGGAGATTGGTGCCAACAAGGAGAAATTCTCCTCCATGTTCGGCGGCTGAGGTCACCCATAAATGTCCGTAACCCGCAAGGAACGTCAGGGCCAGGAGCTGGCCCTGACAGCGATGATCGTCGCGCTCATCGTCATCTTCTCGCTCCTGCCGATGGCGCGGCTTCTTCAGGAAGTCATCCTGCCTGGCGGAAGTCTTTCCGTCGACGTGATCCGCAAGGGGCTTGTCAGCAACACGACATGGGTCGCCACCTGGAACACCATTTCGGTGGGCCTGGGCGGCACGCTGTTCGCACTCGTTTTGGGCGTGGCCGTCGCCATTCTCGTGTCGATCACGGATGTCCGCCGGCGCCAGGCATTCGTCTTGTGCTTCGTCACGCCGCTGATGATCGCGCCGCAGGTGACTGCCCTGGCATGGCTGCAGCTTTTCGGCCCTTCCAGCCCGCTTCTCAACATGCTGGGCATCGCGCCGCCGCTGGGCGCGCGCAATCCGCTCTATTCGCCAGAGGGTATCGTTTTCCTGCTGGGCATCCAATATGCGCCGCTGGTTTTCCTGATCGTGCGCGCCGGCATGCGCAAATTGCCGCGCGAGCTGGTTGAAGCCGCCCAGTCGAGCGGCGCCGGATGGGCGCGCGTTCTGTTTACGATCATCCTGCCGCTGATGACGCCCTCCATCGTCGGCGCGGCGGCGCTGACCTTCGTGTCCTGCGTCGGCAATTTCGGAATCCCGGCCTTCCTGGGTATCCCGGCTAATTATCTCGTCCTGCCGACCCTCATCTACCAGCGCCTTGCCGGCGGCGGTCCCGCCGTCCTTTCTGAGGTCGCGTTCCTTTCGGTCCTGATCGGCATCATCGCCATGATCGGCATCGTGTTGCAGGATCGTCTTTCCAGCCGCCGCGATTTCCGCATCACCTCCACCTCGCTTCCCGTCACGCCCTATGAGCTTGGCCGGTGGCGGGTGCCGATGGAGATCGGCATGTGGGTCCTGATCGCGATCATTCTCGTCCTGCCCCTCGTCGGTCTCGTGCTGACCTCGTTGGTGCGCGGTTATGGCGTGACGCTGTCTGCCGATACGGCAACGCTGGAAAATTACCGCTTCGTGATCTTCGAGCATGTGGCGGCGCGGCGCGCATTCCTGAACAGCATGTATCTGTCGGCTGCGGCAGCTGTCTTCGCCGTATTCGTCGCCATTCCGCTCGGCTATGTGATCGCCTGGAGCAAGAACCGCTGGATCAAGATGCTCAATCTTGCTGTGGAACTGCCCTATGCGCTTCCCGGCGTGGTGCTGGCGATTGCCTCGCTGCTTCTGTTCCTGAAGCCGATGCCGATCACCGGCATCCAGATCTACAATACGGTCTGGATCATTCTCTACGCCTATCTCGCACGCTTCCTCGTGCTCGCCGTGCGGCCCACGGTTACCGGCTATTTCCAGCTCGACCGGGCGTTGGAGGAAGCCGCGCAAGTGGCGGGTGCGGGTCTCTTCACGCGGCTTCGCACCATCATCTTCCCGCTGATCGCCCCCGCGGCGATGGCCGGCGGCCTGCTGATCTTCATGACCGCGCTTTGCGAACTGACGGTGTCGGCGCTTCTGTGGTCGTCCGGATCGGAGACCATCGGCGTTGTCATCTTCTCGTTCGAACAGGGGGGCGATTCCAAATATGCGGCGGCGGTTTCCGCCATCATGGTCGCCACCACCTTCCTCCTGATGCTGCTCGCCAGCCTCTTTGCAAACAAATTACCAGACGGAGTTCTTCCATGGCGGGACTGAGCATCCAGAACGTCACCAAGACATTCGGAACAGCCAAGGCGCTCGACGATGTATCCATCGAAGTCGCGGATGGCGAGTTTCTCGCCGTGCTTGGCCCCTCGGGTTGCGGCAAGACCACGCTGCTGCGCATGATCGCCGGTTTCGAAACCGTTTCGGGCGGCAAGATCGACATCGGGGGGCGCGAAGTTTCCACGCCGCAGATGAACATCGCGCCGGAAAAGCGCCGCGTGGGCATCGTGTTCCAGAACTATGCGCTTTGGCCGCATATGTCGGTGGAAGAGAATATCGGCTACTCGCTGAAGGTTGCCGGCGTTTCGAAGACCGAGCGGGAGGCGCGGGTCAAGGCGGCTCTCGAACTTGTCAACATGCTGGAATATGGTGGCCGCCGCCCGGCCAATCTTTCGGGCGGCCAGCGCCAGCGTGTGGCGCTGGCCCGTTGTCTTGTCGCAGAGCCGCGCCTTGTGCTTTTCGACGAACCGCTCGCCAATCTCGACGTGCATCTGCGCGCTTCAATGGAAGATGAGTTCGCCGATTTCCATAAACGCACGGGAACGACGATCCTCTACATCACCCATGACCAGGCGGAAGCCATGGCACTGGCTGATCGCATCGCGGTCATGGACCAGGGCAGGCTCATGCAGCTTGCCACTCCGCGCGAGCTTTATCATGAGCCGGCGAATGAAATGGTCGCCTCCTTCATCTCCCAGGGCATGGTCCTGCCGGCCGATGTGCAGACGGCGGAGACAGGCGGCGAGTGCAAGGTGACGGTGCTCGGCCAGGAACTGGTCGTGCGCTGCCGCACGGGGGAGAAGCCGCGCAAGAATGCGCGTATCTGTTGCCGGGCGTCGCAGATCGAGGCGGTCAAGGGCAAGGGTGCGGGCTTCGACGGCACGATCACGCGAGCGGTCTATCGCGGCGGTTCCGCGCGGGTGGAGTTCGAGCCGGAAGCCGCGCCCGATCTGGGCCTGCATTTCGACCAGCCGGACCCGGTCAGCTTCGAGGCGGGCCAGCGCGCGCGATTGCGGATCACCTCCGGCTGGCTCATTCCTGCGGGTGAGGGCGCCTGATGCTGCAAGTCGATCTCCAGGGCGGGTTTGGCGAGAAGGGCCGCACGAGCGTTGCCGTCTGCGACGGAGAAACCCGCATCATGCTCGATGCGGGGATCAAGGTCGGGGCAACGGGCGAGGAATATTACCCGCAGCTTTCGCGACCGGTCGGGGAGATCGACGCGCTCTTCATCTCGCATGCGCATGAGGATCACATCGGCGCGCTGTGTCGCCTCGCGAGGATGGGCTATGCAGGCCCCATCTACATGACGGAGGAAACGCGGGTGGAGATGCCCGCGACGCTCGCGCAATACGCCGACCCTGAAGAGCTGCGGCAGTTTCCGCCGAAGGACGAGCAAATCCGTCTCTTCCGTCCAGGCGATACGGTGCAGGTGGGCGCGCTTTCGGTGGAGACCGGGGCTTCCGGCCATGTGGTCGGAGGCGTCTGGTTCGCCGTCCGCACCGCCGGGCGTTGCGTCGTCTATGCGGCGGACATGGTGCCCAGGAGCACGGTTTTCCGCATGGAACCTTTGCCGGCTTGCGACCTGCTCATCCTTGACGCTTCCTATGGCGGCGATCCGGTGCCGGGCGCGGAGCGGGCTCGGGGCATCGCCGCCTGGGTCGCACAGCATTCCGGCGGCTGCCTTTTGCCCACGCCCCTTTCGGGCCGCTCGCTCGAACTCATGGCGGCGATCGATACGCCCTTTGCCATTGCCGCCGGCATGCGCGAACCGCTTGCCGCACAGATCGGCGCGGGGGATGCGTTGCGCGCGGGCCTTGCCGCGAAGCTCGGGGAAAAACTCGCCGCGGCCCGCGAATGGAGCGTGGGCGAAACCCTGCCGGATTGCCCGCTTCTGGTGCATGATGGCATGGGCGTGGCCGGTCCCGCACGGCCCGCCATCGCGGCAGCCGATGCCGCGGGCTATCCGATCCTGCTTTCGGGACATTTGCCGAAGGGCTCGCCCGGCGCGCTTCTGGCGCAAGCGGGGCGGGCGGACTGGATTCGCATGCCGACACACCCGACCCTGCCCGAGAATGTCGCCTTGTGGGAGGAACTCGGCCGGCCCGCTACGCTCGGTCATTCCTGCGACAGCGCCGTTCTGGGCGAACTTCATGAGCATATCCCGGCCCTCGAAACCGGTTTTCGAACGGGCCAGACCTATCTGATCGGAAAAGAGGCCGTGCATGCGCATTCTGATATCCAACGATGACGGGATCGAGGCTCCGGGCATTGCGCTCGCAGCCGAGGCTGCCGCCAGGCTCAGTGACGATGTCTGGGTGGTTGCCCCCGAGGCGAAGCGCACGGCGGCCGGTCCCTCGCTGACCATCGCACGTCCGCTGACCATGCGCCGGCTGGGCGAGCGCCGCTTCTCCTGCTCCGGCACGCCGGGCGATTGTGTGGTGACCTCCATGGCCTGGCTCTTCCGCGACAGCCAGAAGCCCGACCTTGTGGTTGCAGGCATCAATGACGGGCGCAATGTGGGCGAGGATCTGGCCTATTCAGGCACGCTTGGCATCGCCCGCGAGGCGACCTTCTGGGGCATCCCCGCGATCGGCTTCTCGCGCGTGAAGAAGGCGAATGTCCAGCCAGGCGATGCCGAGTGGCTTTCCCGGTTCATCGGGCGCTTGTGGCAGACCCGCAATGACTGGGCGCTCGAAGGTCATTGGTTGAGCGTCAATCTTCCCTCCGACCTTCCCGCGCCGATCGCGCAGCCGAAGATCGGGCGTGACAAGATCGCCCGCAAGGCGGATGTGGTGAAGGAAGAAGGCGATGTGATCGAGCTGGTGGTGCCGCGCGGGCGCGAGCAGGCCACGACCACGGGCGATGAGAACAGCCTGATCGATGAGGGATTCGTCACCATGAACCGTCTGAACTGGTTCGGCGAAACGCCGCTCGGCGGCGGTTTCATGGAAGGTCTGCGCGCTGCTGCCAAATAGGGTGCCTGAGAACGCTTCAGGGCCGGGGCGCCGGCCTCCGGCCCTCAGGCATTGGGGGCAATGGCGTATTTCTCGATCATGGATTCGAGATAGCTTGCAGCCTCATCGCCCTTGAGCGATTCCGACCACAGCCGCGCTGCGATATCCTCATGCAGGCTCATCGCCTCAGGCGCCGAGGTGATGAGCGCAACCCCGACGCGGATGTTGGGCTGTTCGCCGAGCCGGAAGGGGCTGATTGCCAGGACCGAGCGGTCCGCCTGCCGGAAAATCTGGAAGCTGGTCGCCGGCACGGGTTCGCGCACGATGCCGATCTGTATTCCGATGGGCTGTTCCCGCAGCATTTCCAGAATGTATTCGGCCTCGCGCCGCGCCTGCAGCCGGCGTTCCGTGACCACCTCGGGCGGAAGATCATGGCTGCCGATCAGCCCGTGCAGAAGAAAGCGTTCGAGATCGGCGGAGGCGATCAGGCTGACGATCAGCGGCCGGCGCAGCCGGAAGGCTTCCTTGCGCGCCCGCAGAATATCGATCAGCGCCAGGGCGGCCTCGGCCGATTTGCCGTCCGGGTCCATTCCATCGGGAATGGATTCGGCAAGCACTTCGCGCAGGACCTCGTCATACCTGTCGGAGGTGAGCAGATATGACACCGGGCTGAACAGGCCGATGATCTGCTGGCACCCTTCCTCAAGCTGACGCATGCGCTCGAAGAAGGCGATCGCATTGTTCACATACTCGACGCCGACGCCCATCAGGCTCGGCAGCGAGACGCCCAGCTCGTCGGCGATGCTGGTCAGCATCTCGATCTTGCGGATTTCGCCCTTTTCGGCCCGGTAGAGAGCTGCGCGCGAAATGCCGAGCTTCTCGGCCAGCGCATCCGGCGTCAGGCCCTTTCCAAGGCGATAGGCGCGCAACCGCGCGCCGATATCGCTGAATCTGATCAAGTCACCCTGCGGCAAGTTTTTTCTCGCAACCGTTCCCGCGTTCCGTTATCGGGTCCATGCTACGGACTTGTCAACGCGGCTGCTCAAATAAGGCTGATTTAATCATTAATTGGACGAATTAGCCAATCGTCTCATTTTTGAGATTTCCGTTGACAGGTGTTTCCTGGCTACGTACGGTATTTCTTTAAAAACCCAGAAGAGGCGGAACCAATGCATCATCTCATTCGTAAACTGGCCGCATCGGCTGTCGCAGCCGTTGCCGGCGCGATGTTCGCGGGCAGCGCTTTCGCGGCGGATTTCGTCGCCAAGATCGGCCATCTGGAATCGGCCCAGCAGTCGCGTCACGTCTTCCTGGAGAAGGTCGCCAAGCTGGTTTCCGAGCGCACCAACGGCGCGGTCGAGTTTCAGCTTTTCCCCCAGGGCCAGCTTGGCCAGCAGCGCGAGATGACGGAAGGCGTGCAGCTCGGCACGCTGGAAGCCACCGTCGCGCCGGCCGCGTTCCTGGGCGGTTTCAACCCGGCGGTGTCGATCCTCGACATTCCCTTCCTGCTTCCCGACGACGATGCGACGGCCCAGAAGATCCGCAGCGGCGCTTTCGGTGAGTCACTTTGCGCCTCCTTCGAGACGCGCGGTGTGAAGTGTGTCGGCCTGTGGCCGAACGGCAAGAAGAGCTTCACCTCCTCCAAGCCGCTCGCCAGCCTCGAGGATTTCGCCGGCCAGAAGTTCCGCGTGATGGATTCCAACATCCTGATCGAGCAGTTCAACGCGCTTGGCGCGTCGGCGATCGCGCTGCCCTTCGGCGAGCTCTACACCGCGCTGCAGACGGGTGTCGTGGACGGTGAGGAAAACCCGCTCGACACCATTCAGCGCATGAAGTTCTACGAGGTGCAGAAACATCTCGTGCTCTCCGACCACGGCGCGATGGAGGATGTCATCCTATTCAACCCGGCCTGGTGGGCAAGTCTGCCCGCAGAGCACCAGAAGACCATCACGGACACGTTCAACGAGGTCATCCCGGACCTGATCGCGCACAAGGCCGCTGCCGTTGCTGCCGCTCTTGAGGAGATCAAGGCTTCCGGCATCGAGATTCGCGAGATGAGCGCGGATGAAAAGACCGAGTTCCGCGAAAAGATGTACCCTGCTGCCCGCGCCGCCTATGTGGAGCGTGCCGGCGACGAGGGTGAAAAGCTGATCTCGATCTACGAGAAGGAATACGACGCGGCGAAGTAACCCGTCGTTTCGGATGCGCCGGTTTTCCGGCGCGTCCCTGTTCCGTGGCCGGCGCTGCCTTTCGACCTCTCTGGCGAGAGGGCTTGCGGGAGCGTTGGCGATGCAGTTTCCGCTCCTGGGAGCGGGCCGCGTCGCCGGAAGGAGGCTGCGGCTACCGGCAATGAAGCTCCGGCCAGCGCGCCGGCCATCCGGGGATTGGATTCTTGAAAGCACTGGATTTCATCAGAACCGCCGAGCGCTTTGCCGCTGTGACCATCTTTCTCCTGATGGTCGGGCTTTACTGCGTCAACGTTCTCGCCCGGCAGGTGGGCGGCACCTTCGCTTCCGAATTCGCCTGGGTCGAGGAAGCAGTGCGCCTCATGAGCCTGTTTCTCGTTTTCCTGACGGTTGGGCTGGCGCTTGAGCGCGGGCGGCATGCGGGTGTCCACACCTGGCGCGAGCGCATCGCCAGCGCAACAGGACTGCCTCTGCGGCGCATCATCGATGCCGTCGGTTTCGTCTTCTGCATCTATCTGATGTGGCTCGGCTACCAGATGACGGCTTTCGTCTATGGCATGGGCCAGAAAAGCCCGACGCTCAATGTTCCGGTCTTCTGGATCTATCTCGCGCCGACAATCGGCTTCGCGCTGATGGCGCTGCGCTATGCGCTCAGCTTCTTCGGCCTCATCGACCGCTTTGCCGGTCAGGCTACGGAGGAGTAGCGATGATCTTTCTTCTCGCGCTCGTCGTCATCGTCGCGGTTGCCCTGCTCGTCCTCGGTTTCGAGATGTTTCTCGTCCTGGGCGTGCCGGCGCTGATGATCAAGCAGTTCTTCTACGGAACGCTTCCCGACCCGGTCATCGCGCAGAAAATTCTCGGCGGCATCAATCACACGACGCTTCTGGCCATTCCCTTCTTCATCCTTGCCGCCGAACTGATGGGCGAAGGCCAGATAGCGCGTCGCCTGACCGGCCTCGTCAAGGTGCTGGTCGGGCATACGCGTGGCGGCATGGGCTATACGACCATCGGTGGTTCGATGGCCTTCGGTTCGGTTTCGGGTTCGGCGCCCGCCACGGTCGCTGCCATGGCCCGGATGGTCTATCCGGAGATGCGCGCCGCCGGCTTCAGCGAGAAGTATACGCTCGGCCTGATCGTCTCGAGTGCGGAGACGGCGCTGCTCATTCCGCCGTCCATCACCTTCATCATCTATGGCTGGATGACGGGGACATCCGTTGCGAAGCTGTTCGTGGGCGGCCTTGCCGTCGGCCTCGTGCTTGGCCTTGCCTTTGCCGTGATGACAGCCATGGAAGCGCGCCGCAGCGGCGTGGAGCGCGGCGAGCGCACGAGCTGGCGCGAGCGCGCCCTCGCCATCCGAGATGCGGGCTGGGCGCTCGGCATGCCGGTCATCATTCTCGGCGGCATCTATAGCGGTTTCTTCACGCCCACGGAGGCCGCGGCGATCAGCGTGGTCTATGCGATCTTCGTTGAAGGGGTGATCTTTCGCGAGCTGACCATCCGCAAGCTGTTCGAACTGACCGAGCGCGCGGCCATCTCGACGGCGATCATCTTCATTCTTCTGGCGCTCGGCGGGCTGCTTTCCTATTTCATCACGCTGGCGCAGGTGCCGGCCGCGATCACCGGCTTTCTCGAGGCGATCCACGCGGGTCCCATCATGTTCCTGCTGATCGTGAACGTCAGCTTTCTGATCGCCGGCATGTTCATCGACCCGAACTCGGCGCTTCTCATCCTGGTGCCGCCGCTCTATCCGGTCGCGCTGGCGCTGGGCATCGACCCGGTCCATTTCGGGATGATCGTCACGCTGAACATCTCGATCGGCATGATCACGCCGCCCTTCGGGCTCGACATCTTCGTGGCATCCTCGACGCTGTCGAAGCCGGTGATGACCATCGTGTCCGGCGTCTGGCCGTTCATCGTCGCCAATCTCGTCGTCCTCGGCATCATCACCTATCTGCCGGATATCTCCACCTTCCTGCCGAGGCTCGTTTTCGGATGATGGGCGTTCACGAGAAACGCGTTGCGGCGAACGATGCGGTCTCCGTGAAGGCATTCGAGATGCCGCTCGCGGTGAAGGAGAACCTGCCGGTCAATGGCGAGTATCGCAAGCTGGTGCTGGATGCTCCAGCCGATCTTCTGGCGCGGTGCCGCGCCGGCCAGTTCTTTCACCTCCTGTGTCCGCAGGCAGGCGGGGAAACGCCTTATCTGCGCCGGCCGATGAGCATTTACGGCTTCTATCCGGAAGCGGGCGAATTGCATTTCCTCTATAAGGTCACGGGGGCGGGGACGCGGGCGCTCGCAACGCTTTGCACTGGTGACCGGCTCAATGTGCTGGGGCCGCTTGGCGAGCCTTTCACCATCGCGGATGACTGGCAGAACCTGGTGCTCGTGGCGCGTGGCGTCGGCCTTGCGACGCTCGCTCCGCTGGCGCTCGAAGCCAACCGTCTGGGTCGTCATCTGACGGCGATCTGCAGCGCGCGCCATCCCGACTATCTGATGTCGACGGATTATTTCGCCGGACTCGGCGCGGACGTGATCACCCTGACCGATGCGGAAGGCACGTCCGCGCCGCAGAACCTCGAACGCGTGATCGAGGAACTGGTGGCTGCCGGCAAGGCCGATGCGTTCTACACCTGCGGTTCCAACCGCATGCTGCGCCTGCTCCAGGAGATCGGCGCGCGGCACGGTATCCCCGGCCAGATCGCGCTGGAGCAGCAGATGGCCTGCGGCATCGGCATGTGCCATTGCTGCGTGCGTCCGTTCAATCGCGGCGACAAGCAGGTGCATTTGCGCGTCTGCCGCGAGGGACCCGTCTTCGATATGATGGAGGCGATAGCATGGTAGACCTGTCCGTTGATATCGCGGGGCTGAAGCTCAAGAACCCGATCATGCCGGCCTCGGGCACCTTCTCGGAGGAGCTGGCCGAGGTGTTCGACCTTGACCGTCTGGGCGCGCATGTGACGAAGACGATCACGCGCGGCTGGCGCGACGGCAATCCCACGCCGCGCGTTTGCGAGGTGAATGGCTCGATGCTGAATTCCATCGGCATCCCGAGCAAGGGCGTCGGGGCATTCCTGGAAAAGGTCGTGCCCTTTTACCGGCATTACGAAACGCCGCTGGTGGTCTCGATCTCCGGCAATACGGCGGATGAATTCGCCACCCTCTGCTCGGAGGTCAGCGTCGACGGCGTTGCGGCCATCGAGGTGAATATCTCCTGCCCGAACATCGAGGAGGACGGCAAGGCCTTTGCCATTCGTCCGTCGTCCACCTATGACGTCATGTGCAAGTTACGGGCCGCGACCAACCTGCCGCTCTGGGCCAAGCTCACCCCCAATACGGGCGAGACGCCGGAAGTGGCGCGGGCTGCCGAAGAGGGTGGAGCCGACGCACTGGTCGTGGCCAACACCATACTTTCCATGGCCATCGACATCCATTCGCGCCGGCCGAAGCTCGGCAATCTGATGGGCGGGCTTTCCGGCCCCAGCATCAAGCCGATCGCGCTGCGCATGGCCTATCAATGCGCGCGGGCGACCGGGATCCCGGTTATCGGCTGCGGGGGCATTTCTACCGTCGAGGATGTGATCGAATACCTGATCGCGGGTGCTTCCGCCGTGCAGGTGGGAACGGCGACCTTCATTCATCCGACGGCGATGATTTCGATCATCGAGGGGCTGGAAGCCTGGCTTGCCGCCGAAGGACTGTCTTCCGTGCGCGACCTGATCGGCACGGTGATCGACGGCGAGCAGAACGAGGCGGTGGTCTTCATGGAGGCCGCTCCATGAATGCGCGGCCGGAACCGGTGGGCGACATGCACGCGGCCGACCATGCGCTGGCCGAACGCCTGTTCGCCGAAATCGCCGCGATGACGCCCGATACCGAGGGTGTCAGTCGTCCGGCTTTTTCCGACATCGAAACACGCGCCCTGAAATACCTGGAAGACTTCGCCCGCTCCGAAGGGCTTGACGTCTGGTACGACGCCGGCTGCAACGCCAATTTCTCGTTGCCGGGCGACCGCGACGCCGAACGTTTCGCCGTCATCGGATCGCATGTCGACAGCGTTCCCTTCGGCGGAAATTACGACGGTCTTGCGGGTGTCGTGGCGGGGCTCGTCTGCCTCGTGCGGGCTCATCGCACGGGGCAGCGCTTTGCGCGGCCGGTCCATGTGCTTGCGATGCGCGGTGAGGAAAGCGCCTGGTTCGGCCCGTGCTATATCGGCTCAAAGGCGCTGACTGGAACGCTTGCCGGGCGCGAAATGGATGCCCTGCACAAGGGCGACGGGCGCACGCTCGAGGCGCATATGGATAAGATCGGCCTGCCGGTTGTGGACATTCGCGCCGGAAAGCCCCTGATCGACCTCGATCGCATCGAGGCCTATCTCGAACTCCACATCGAGCAGGGACCGCTTCTGGTCGGCAAGGATATTCCGGCGGCGGTGGTTTCGGGCATTCGCGGCAATATTCGCTACCGTTCGATCACCTGTTATGGCGAAGCCGGCCATTCGGGCGCCGTGCCCAAGGCCTACCGCCGCGATCCAGTACTTGCCATGGCGGACCTGCTGGTGCGGCTCGATGAAAGCTGGACCACCATTTTGAACAAGGGCGACGATCTGGTTCTGACCAGCGGCATCGTGGCGACCGACCCTGAAAAGCACGCCATGTCGCGCATTCCCGACAGCGTTTCCTTCAGCCTCGATATCCGCAGCCAGAAGGCTTCCACGCTGGACGACATGCGCGAACTTCTGGAAAGCGAGATGCGCGAGATCGAGCGCGACCGCAAGGTGCGCTTCGAGACGGGCGAAGAGCTGCGGGTGGAGCCCGCGCTGTGCGACAGGGATCTGGTTGCCGGCCTGGAGAAGGCGATGGTGCGCACAGGCCTGGAGCCGTTTATCATGCCGAGCGGCGGCGGGCACGATGCGGCGGTCTTCGCCGGCGCCGGCGTGCCTTCGGCCATGGTCTTCGTGCGCAACCGCAATGGCTCGCACAATCCGCAGGAGGCGATGGAGATCGACGATTTTCTGGCCGGTGTGGATATTCTTTTCGCTTTTCTGGCGGAGAGGTCATGAGAGCGCGAAATTCAGGCCTTGCGAAATGCCTGCAAATAAGCTTCCCGTCTTCTTCCGAAGGGTCGACCGCATTCATCGTCACACAGATGAGGCAAAATCGACTATACGGAACATACCGGCAAGCTTTACCGGGTCAGGCCTCACGGGGCACGGCGCGGGGGATGGAGGCTTCCCGTCAGGGCCGGTCATCGGGCGCATGGCGATGCGTCCGGGCTGCCGCAGCAAGTACCAAAGGACATGAACATGTTTGATACTTTTCTGAAGGATCTCAATGAACAGGGTGGAAGCGTGCGCGCCTATGAAGGCTGTGCCCGAGCCGCCCGCGCGCGCATTGCCGGCGAACCGCAAAACGCTGCGGCGCTTCTGTTGATCGCCTATGCAGCGCAGCGCTTCGTCGAGGCCTATGACGACCAGCCCCTGTCCATCAAGGCGGCGGGCGAAGAGCTGGAAGTCTTCAGTGACATGGTGAATACGCTGGACCGTGCTCACAAGGGCGGCTCGCCACAGGAAAAGCTCGACGCTCTCAATGCTGTCGCAGCCAAGCTGGCGGCCCAGTTCGCCAAGAGCTGACACGGTCCTCGCCACGCCGGCGGCAGGGTGCCGCCGGCCAGACGGAGGACGACGGCATGGAACACCTTTCCTGGACGGAACGCGTCAGGGCCAATGACGTGCAATTCGGGCCGCTAACCGCCGGCATCGATCCGCATCTGCCGGATCTGCCCGCGGTCTTCGACGATGGACCCGACTGGATTCTCCGCTACACCGATTTCGTCCTCTCGACGATCATCGGCTCCGTCGGCTTCATGAAATTCCAGGCCGCCTATTTCGAGGCCTGCGGGCTTGCCGGAATGGAGGCGCTGTCGCGCGGTATGGCACGGGCCCGCGCCGCCGGCATCGGCGTGGTGCTGGATGCCAAGCGCGGCGACATAGATGCCACGTCTGCGGCGTATGCGCGGGCCTATCTCGTGCCGGGAGCGGCAGGTGGCAGTGGCGATTTCGAGGCTGATTGCATAACCGTCAACCCGCTCATGGGGCCGGACACGCTGGAGCCGTTCGTGGATGCCGCACGGCAACATGGCAAGGGTATCCTGATCCTCTGCCGCACTTCAAATCCGGGCGCTGCGTGGCTTCAGGATCGCATCTCGGGCAACCGCGCCATCTCCGACCGGGTGGCCGATCTCATTCGATCCATCGCTGAAACAACCGTTGATGGGCGGGGCCTCAGCCCGATCGGCGCAGTGATCGGCGCGACTGCGGCGAGCGAGGCGCGGCGGCTGCGGGAGCTTCTGCCGAACTCCATCATTCTTGCGCCCGGCATGGGCGCGCAGGGCGGCGATGTCGCGACCGTCAGGGCTCTTCGAGGCGATCACGACGGCGATCTTCTGGTGCCGGTGTCGCGGGGCCTGCTGCGGGTCGGCGACCGGGCGATGTCACGCGATGACTACGGGCAGCTTCTGCTCGACAGGATTGCCCATTTCCACCCGCTGGCGGCGGGTGAGGACGAGAGAGCAAAAGCCGGCTGAAAAGCTCCGCTCTTATTCGACCGCGAGGGTGTCGAGCGCCTCGCGGCTTTCATGCCAGTTGAGCATGCGCCGTTCGGCAATGCCCAGAAGCAGATAGAGCACATATCCCACCAGCGAGAGCAGGATGACGGCGACCAGGACGAGGCCGACATCGGCTGTCTCCTGGCCAAGGCTCAACAGGTAGCCGAGGCCGGCGCGCGCGCCCATCAGTTCGCCGATCACGGCTGCGGTGACGGCAAGCGTCACGCCTACTTTCATGCCGGCGAAAAGCAGCGGCAGGGACTGCGGCAGCTCGATGCGCCAAAGGCGTTGCAGAGGGTTCATGCGCAGGATGCGGGCAAGCGACAGAAGGTTCGGATCGATGGAGCGCAGCGCGCTCAGCATGTTGGAAAGAACCGGGAAGAAGGTGACAATCGCCACCAGCACGATCTTCGGGGTTGCGCCCAGGCCGAGCCACAGGAGCAGCAGTGGCGCGATGGCGATCTTCGGCGCGGTCTGCACGAAGATGATGAGCGGGTTGAGAACCACCTCCACCAGCGGCGCCCGCGCGAAGAGAACCGCCGTCAGAACGCCCACCACCGTGCCGATCACAAAGCCTGCCAGGATTTCGAAAACCGTAATTGGCACATGGCTGAAAAGTCCGGCCTGGGTGGTCAGGAACCATGCCTTCGCGCCGAGGTCGGCAGGCGAGGGCACCAGATAGGCGGGAACCTCGAACACGCGCACCAGCCCCCACCACAGGAGGATGAAGACGGTCAGGGAAATAATCGCGCGTTTCATGGTTCGGTCCGAGAGTGCATTTTCAGAAGATGGGCCGGGGCAACAATCCGTGCCCCGGCTTGGTGGTTATTGGAGCGGCTCATCGTTTCATGGAAACGTTGCTCCGCTCCATCGTCCTGCTTTTCAGCATTTATGCGGATGCGGGTAATGCCGCACGACTGCAAAACGCTCTAGAGATCGGAGGGTTTTTCGACGACCATTTCGGTGGCGTCGAAACTGTCCGGAATGGCTTCATATTCCTTGGCAACGTCGATCGTCTTCTGCCAGGAGGCGATGTTGCCATAGCCGAAACCGTTCGCCTTGGTGTCGTCGCTTTGCCAGAGCGTCTTGACGAAAACCTCGTTGATGATCTCGGTCACGATGTCCTTCTGCGGCGCGAAGGTCGGCGTGTAGGTGTCGATCACCATGGAGACTTCCTTGGCCACGTCGCCTTCGACGATGTGCTTCAGCGCCTTGTCGAGCGCTGTGATGAAGCCCTTCACGACCTTGGGGTTCGCGCCCAGATAGTCCTCCGATGTCACGAGCACGTTGCCGTGGCTCGGCAGGTAGTCGTCGGAGGGGATCATGCCGACATCCACGCCTTCCGCCTTGAGCGCGTAATAGCGCAGCATGGAGAAGACGATGGCATCGACCTGGTCGGACTTCAGCGCATCCAGGATGGCGCCGGTGCCGACGATCTCGACATTGGCATCATCGACGGATTTGCCCGCCTGGCTCATCATGACCTGGAGCTGGATGTAGTTGGGGCTGCCGTAGCTGGTGACGGCCACCTTCTTGCCGGCGAGATCGGCGGGGGTCTTGATGCCGCTCGCCTGCTTGAAGAGCACCGCGCCGATGCCGCGCTGATAGGTGGAATGCACCACCTTTACCGGCAGGCCGTTGGCGCGGGCGGAAATCACCGCATCGCCGTTCGGGAAGCCGAACTGCACATTGCCGGCGGCGATGTTGTTCAGGATGTCGGCGGCATTGGCGTAAAGGAACTCGACTTCCAGGCCCTGCTCCTTGAAGTAGCCGTAGTGGTCGGCGACATACATGGGCAGATAGTAGGGCACCGCGGCGCCGTCGATCTGGATGGTCACCTTTTCCTGGGCTGATGCGGCCTGGATACCGAAGACGGTTGCCGCGGCGACGAGGGCGGCCTGCGCCGCCTTGCCGAGTGCTGATAGGAATCTCATCGTCGTTCTCCTCTTGGGGATGCTGTTTGACGTTTGTTGTTGTTAAACCGGACCAGTCGCGAGAACCGTCGCTGCGGCGCGGGCGCCGATGGACAACAGGTCGCGCTGCGTCTTCTCGTAATCTTCGAGCCAGCCATCGCTGAGCCGGTGGGCGTGAACGGCGAGCACTGCGCCAGCCTTCAGGCCGAGGGCCGTGCCTGCCGCAAGCACCACCTCCGTTTCCATCTCGACCCCGTCAGCGCCTTTCGCGGCGAGCGCGTCGAGAAGAGAGGGGTTGCCCGCGCCGTCCGGCCGGTCAGGGCGGCCCTGCGCGCGGTAATAGCCGTCGGCGGTGGCGGGTTTTCCGGTACGGCCTGAAAGGCCGAGCGCCTTGCGCGCCTCCTCGAGCGCGTCGACGACACCGGGGGCCGCCCGCACCCTTTCCTCCGGGCCGGCATAGAAGATTGCGACACCGCTGTTGCGGACCGCTTCGTCAGCGATCAGGAAATCGCCGAGGGCGAGATCGGCGACGAGCGCGCCCATGCCGCCGGTACGGATCGTCACCTCCACCCCCATGGCTGCAAGTTCCACCATGGCGATCTCGGTGGACGCGCCGCCGATGCCGGTGGAGCAGACGCCGATCGGCGTGCCCTGCCAGTTGCCGCAGCCCATGCGGTATTCGCGGTTCTGGCCCACGATGTGGAAATCATCGAGCACTTCGGCAGCCCGGTCCACGCGGGCGGGATCGCCGGGCAGGAGAAAGGCGCGCGGCATGATCTCGGGACGCGGCAGATGCGGTGGCACGCCATTGCGCCAGGGCCAGATCGCGGAGCGTTCCTTCATCGCCATGACAGGAGCCACTTCTCGGTTGCGGCAAGCGACTGGTAGACAATGATGCCGAGCAGCGAGGTGATGAGCACCATGGCGAAGAGCAGCGGGGTCTTGTAGGTCGTGCCGGCGAAGACCATCAGGTAACCGAGCCCCTTGCCGCCCGAAAGCCATTCGGCGAGGATCGCGCCGATGGTCGCCTGGACGGCGGCCACTTTGAGGCCGGCAAAGATTTCCGGAACTGCGGAGGGTAGCTCGACGCGCAACAGCTTGTCGCGCCGGTTGAGCTTCAGGATCGCACACAGCGAATGGAGATTGGCCGGCACGGAGCGCAGTCCGAGCATGGTGCCAACCATGACCGGGAAGAAGACGAGCGACACGGTGAGCACGATCTTCGAGGTGAGCCCGAGGCCGAACCACAGGATGAAGAGGGGCGCCAGCGCGATCTTCGGCGCGGTCTGGAAGAAGAAGAGGTAAGGGCCGACGATGCGTTCCACGCGCTGCCATTTGCCGAGCACGAAGCCGAGCGCCAGCCCGGCGGCGGCACCTATGGCGAAGCCGGCGAGGATGACGCCCACCGTGTGACCCAGATGCGGCCAGATGGTGCCCTTCGCAAACAGCGAAACGAGTTCGCGAAACACCGCGTCCGGCGCCGGCAGAACAAAGCGCGGCACGTTGAATATCTTCACATAGGCCCACCACGCCGCGACCAGGAGAAGCGGCGTCACCACGTTGAAGAGGAGGCGTGCGGCGCGGCCGGTCATTTCAGCTCCTTGCGCAGCGTCGAGAGCCAGCCATGGAAGCGCGGGTCGTCCTTCAGCGCCTCGGAACGCTCCGGTCCGAGATCAAGCCCATGCAGCGCGCTGATGCGACCGGGACGCGGCGACATGACGGCGACGCGGTCGGACAGATAGGCTGCTTCCTCGATGGAATGCGTCACGAAGACGATGGTCGAACCGGTTTCGGCGCGGATGCGCAAGAGTTCGTCGTTCATCCGGTCTCGGGTGAGAAGATCGAGCGCGCCGAAGGGCTCGTCCATCAGCACGATGCGCGGCCGGTAGACGAGGGCGCGGGCGATCGCGGCGCGCTGGCGCATGCCGCCGGAAAGCTCCTTGGGCAAGGCCTTGCCGAAATCGCCGAGACCGACCAGCGCCAGCATCGCGGCCGCGCGTTCGTTTCCTTCTGTCTTCGATACGCCGAAAACATCGAGCGGAAAGCGCACATTGTCGAGGATCGAGAGCCACGGTAGCAGCACGGGCTCCTGGAAGACGTAGCCCACGTCGGCGCCGGTGGATGGCGGGCCGTCGCGCCATTCAAGACTGCCGCCGCTTGGCTGTTCAAGACCTGCCAATATCTTCAGAAAGGTGGATTTGCCGCAGCCGGAAGGGCCGATAAGGCTCAAAAATTCACCGTCGCGGATTGCGATCGAGGTCGGGGAGAGCGCTTCGACGGTATCGCCATTGCGCGTTTTGTAAAGTTTGGTAAGGCCAACGGCGCGCACCAACTCGCCATTCGCCTGTCGCTCGTGCGTCCGTTTCAATTTTTCGACAGATGCCCCATTCGTCTCATTATTGGGATTAAGGCTCGCAGGTCTGGCCCAGCGAGTCAAACGGTTTCCCAGTGTTATCAATGTATAAAGCCGGCAAAATCCCCAGTTATGACAAGATGTGAACGGACCCCTGCAAAGGGGCGGGGGCTACAGGCCATTCGGCGGTGCGGACTGACGAGGGACATGTAGGCCCTCCGACTTCGACGGACTGCAAACCATGGGGGAGTAAGGCAGTTTGTCGCCGCCTTGTGTCCGGGCGCGGCTTCCATTTACCCTGGGGCAAGATTGGGTGCCGTCGATTTGTCGAGGTCATTGCGATCATATGGGCCGGCCTTTGGCCCTTATGCCGACATCGGCATAGCGTCGGAGCGACAATATTCGCGCCAAAGCGATGTCTTTTAGCCAGATTTGCTGTGGCTTGCGACTATCTCTGCCGTTCATGGCAGGAGGCAAGGACGCTTAAAGCATCCCTTGCAGATCGCTATTTTCTTGGATCAAATCTGTCGTAGGTTGCGGGAGTTTGGCGAGGCCTGTATGAAGCAAAGTACCCAACATCGCAATTTACCTACGGATATCAGCAATTTAGTTGACGTAGATGCAAAAGGAGGGGGGCATCATTCTGTTTCGATCTGGCAAAAAGCCGCATGATCGGGCTCACGGTCGGGATCAAGCCTGTCACACCCTCCCAGAGCAGCCGATCGTCGCCGATACCCGCGAGGTTCTGTCGCCTTGGTATGCCGTTGTCATTGCCTTGTCCGTCTGCGGCGCACATTCCGCCTATGGTGCGGACGCCACCCTCAACGTAGCGCAAGAGCATATTGCGGCGGAGCCTCAAAATTGGGCTTTGCAGGTCACCCCCTATATGTGGGCCGCCGGCTTCGAAGGGCACATTTCACCGTTTCGGCGAGGCCCGACGATCGGCGTCGAGAAGTCTTTCTCCGACGTCATGGATGACCTGAGCTTCGGCGGTTTCATCAATATTTGGGGACGCTACGACCGCTTCGTCTTCTCGGGCGACATCATGTATGTCGATACGACGGACAGCCATGTTACCGGACCGCTGCCGGCACTCGCGATTCCCGGCGTCGGCACAATACCGCCGGGCGGCGACATCAATGCAAAGGTCGACACCAAACAGTTCACCGCGACATTGATGGGCGGCTACCGGGTCGTCGATACGCCGCAGTTCACGCTCGATGCTCTCGGCGGCGCGCGCTTCTGGTACATCTCGAACGATGTGACGCTTACTGGGAGCCTTGGCGGTTTAAGCGGGTCTGTCAACCATGGCGAAAGCTTCGGCTGGGTCGATCCACTGGTCGGTTTGCGCGCCTTCCTTCCGATTACGGAAAAACTGTCGGTGCAAGCGCAGGCCGACATCGGCGGATTCGGCGCGGGATCGGATTTCACATGGTCGGCGATGGCGACCGTCAATTACGCCTTCAGCGATCGCCTTTCCGCCTCCGCGGGCTACAAGGTGCTCGACGTCGATTACGATCACAACGGTCACGTCTATGACACGCGCCTCAGCGGCCCGGTTCTCGGCATGACCTATCGGTTCTGACCGGCAAAGGTTTTGCTTAGTCTTCTTACGGATTGGTCTTCGACATGTCTCGATTCATACGCATTCTCGTCGCCTTCACCGCTACTTTGGCACTGCTGACTGCAGAGGCCCAGGCCTGCACGCGGGTCGTCTACCATGGGCCTGACGGGCGAAACCTGACGGGCCGCAACATGGACTTCAAGGATCCGATGGTCAGCAACTTCTGGGTCTTTCCGCGCGGGATGAAGCGCAATGGGGCCGCCGGGCCGCGTTCCGTGGAATGGACATCGAAATATGGCAGCCTGGCCGTCTCCGGCTATGACATCTCGACGGTCGATGGCATGAACGAAGCCGGTCTCAACGCCAGCCTGCTTTGGCTGAACGCCACGAAATTCCCGGAAGACGACGGGACGACGCCTCGCATGTCGCTCTCGATCTGGGCGCAGTTCTACCTCGATCAGTTCGCAACGGTTTCGGAGGCCGTCGAATACACGCGCAGCAATCCCGTGGATGTGGTGAGCGGTGAGGTGCCTGGCCGCCCCGGCAGTCTCGCGCCGCTGCATCTGACGCTCTCCGATGCAACCGGCGACAGTGCCGTCCTCGAGTGGATCGACGGAAAGCTGAGCATCCACCATGACCGCGCATTTCAGGTGGTAACGAATGACCCGCCCTATGACGACCAGCTCGCCAACCAGAGATACTGGAGCGCGGTCGACCCCCTCAAATTCCTTCCCGGCAGCGGCCGCTCAGAAGACCGTTTCGTGCGCGCCGGCTTCTATATAAACGCGGTAACCCAAAGCGACGATCTCCAGATTGCCGCCGCCGCCGTGTTCAGCGTTATCCGCAACGCTTCGGCGCCCTATGGCGTAAGCATTCCAGAGGCACCGAACCTTTCCACGACCCGTTGGCGCGTGGTGGCGGATCAGAAGAGCATGCTTTTCTATGGCGAATCGGCAACGTCACCCAATGTTTTTTGGGTGGATATGAAGAAGCTCGACTTCTCCGAAGGCGCGCATGTCCGCAAATTGGATCTCGGGGTGGATATGAGCCGTATCCTTGCCGGCGAGGCATCGAACCAGTTTGTCCCTGCAAAGCCGTTCGACTTCATGGAAGCCGAATGAAGGAAAGTGGAGCGTGACGGACGGATATGAGGTGTCGCTCCTCGCCTTGCGATAGAAACGTTTACCCTCGACATATTGGCCGCCGCTGAAATTGAAGGGGAACTTCTATCGCAGGTCGGGCGCAAAAGTCGGTGGCATTGCGAGGCGTTTGGCGGCACCTGAGGCTGCTCTTTGGCCAGTCGGTTGGAAAGCTGCCTTGCCGCATTCCACCAATACCCGCGTTCCTCGAAGCGCTCCGATTATGCCGAACTGCCGCGTGGCCAGAAGGAGGCACAACAGCCGCCAAACTCGGCCATGCGGCATAATCCATCTTACGCCATAATGCCTCGCTTCATGGAACGCGATCAGGCGAGGATGGGCCAGGTTGAATGGTATCATCCCCGGCTTGCTCCCCCGGAGGATTGAAGTACTCCCAAGCGGGCACGGCTTCCTCGATCTCCCCCGTATGGGCGCGGCTTGAAGAAGAATCCGGTGAGGGGATGTCGTGCTCGGACGGAGCAAGGTCCGGATCGTCGGGCGCCTTCTCGAAGGGGCTGGTGTTCACCCAATCCTGTACGCGTTGTTGCGATGGTGGACGAGAGCCAACCGCTTCTGATGTGTGTTCGATTGGATCCGTTCCGCTGAGAGTGGTCGACGGAGGAGATGCAACAACGTCATCGAGCTCCAATGTCCCGGCTTTGTAGCCCACGTAGGTTTCCAATGGCACGCCATAGCTGGTGTTGACGCTTTTGGAGGTTGCCAGTACCGAGATGATGCGTCGGGCCTCCTCGTCGGAAGAATCCAGCAGATAGACGTTCTGGGCGCGGGGCGGTGGAAAATGCACTTCGTCGAAATCATCCTCCTCGCTTTCGCCCCCGTCCAGCACCGAGGCGACGCGCTCGCCTTCGGTAACGATGGCATACTGATAACTTTCGCCTTCATACCAATTGCTGCCTGACCACCAGTTGAAGACATTATTGTTTCCGTTAAGCGACGCGCTTCCGATCGTGGCTGGAGTGTTGAGCATGTTTGGTTGGGCGAAAAAACGCCTTGAAGGGCGGAAACGTCCATCGGCGAGAATCTGTTCCGGGGTCACGTTGTCGACCCTGTAGACCAGATGATAGTCACCGATTCTCCCTCCCTGTGCCGCCTCCCTGCCAAGATCCTCGAATTTGAGCCGTACCCGGTCGACGCGTTCCTTCATCTGTTCGATCGTGTCGAAGGTCGCCTTGCGCCAGCTGGATTCAGTTTCGATGAGATAGCCTTGAGCGTTCAGTGCCAATTTTATCTCTTCCCTGTCCACCGCCTGATAAGGCGGGCGGTCGATGCCTCCGCCATCCCCCGGCACCCTGAGCCAACCGCCCTTGCCATCGCTGTGCAGAATGGCCACCGCCCTTCGTGACTGTGGGTCGATGACGTTGACGTAATGGTCTCGAAATCTGAAATCACTTCGCACCTCAAAGGTCTGCGAGGGGCTGCCAGCATCTGAGGTGCGGATGAAGAAACGGTCCCCGACCTGGTAAATGCCCGCAGCGCTCATCTTGCCGTCGGCGACCGTGGCGTCCGGCACCGCGTAAGCGGCCATATCCGCGACGGGTGGGGAGGATGTGGCCTTTGCGATACCGGGGGTGTCGGATGTCGGCTCGGAGGGCCGTGCGGAAAAACCGGCCTCGTCGATAGCCAGGCTCTTCTGGAATTTTCCAAGGGCAGTGCCCACCAGCATCGTGCCTGCGGTGGACATGGCCTGCTTCGCGCCAGCGCTACGTTCGTTGTAGGTGTCGCCGTTGATGGCCTTGTCCGTTTCCAGGCCGAGTTCCCCGGTCATGCTCGTGGTGAGTATGGCGGAGCCACCAGGAACGACCATCAGGATTGGCCAGAACACGCTGTTGAAGGCCTTGACGTCGTCGAGCCAGGTATCGCGGGTGACCTCGCTGTCCGACTTGATGAGGGTATCGGCGTCGCTCAGGCTACGGTTCCGCATCTGCTGCGCCATGTCGGCGAAGATATCCTGCTGAATGTGCTCGTTCTTGATGTTGATTCCGCTTGTCCATGTTCCGGCCGCAAGCTTTTTCAGCCCGTTGTCGGTGCCCGTATAGGTGATGCCGTCCTGCCTGTTATAGAATGAGAAATGCCTTTCCAGAGCCAGTAGCCCGCTTTTGCTGCGTGCCTGTGCGAGAACCCAAGCGCGCTCCCTGGCCTCGGTATCGAACTGCCGGAGAGAGGGTTCCTCGCCCGGACTGTAGAGGACGATGCCCCCTTCCGGCGTCTTGAAGCGAACCATGTCGCTCGACGCATATCCATTGATATCGAAACGCAGCGCCAGCGCGTCTCGGCTTGGCTCATGCCTGGCTTCCAGTTCGGCGAGGCCCAGTTGTTCGCCATCAAGCAGTTCCGGCGCGGTTGAAGAAAGGATTGCCCGATGGGCATCTTCCGAAATTCGGCTCGTGTTTCTCGCCGCCTCGACTTCGATCAGGAACTGTACCTTCGAGAGAATGCGGGCATCGTCCTGATGCGCGGACCAGAATTGCTCGAGTTTGCCGGAAAAACTCGTCTGTATGTCTTCGGCCCATATGGCGTCTCTGAATGCGGAAACAGGCAGGGGAAAATCATTCCCGGCGCCGTAGAAGTCTCCGCCGGGGCCGTCCGTGTAGACACCCATATTGACGTCGAGGTCGATGGACTGGAGATCCTGGCTGTGGGAATCGAAATTCCGCAGCACCATCTCCGTCAGGGTCGCGGAAAACGTCGGGGCATCGTGATGCTCCCATCCGGTAAAGCTCGTGTGCGACGTGCTGGCGCTCGAGAATCCATGAAGATAGAGCTTGTCGGGGTCGGCATGTTTGCCGGTCAACTTCAGAATGATCTTGCTGGCAGTGTCTCGGGCCGTCTTCTGGAGATCGGGAAAATTCTGGTTTACCCGTGAAGAGATCTCCTGAATTTTCTTTATCGTGTCCAGCTTGAAGATCGTAAGCGGCTTCGCTGTGGATGATGGCGCGGCATCCTTGGCGGATGAATGTGAGGTTTCTCCCAAAGCATCGTCACGGGCTATGTGGCGTGTGCGAGGCGTGGCAGACGGTGCGTTGATTGCATGCTCTGAGCGGGGCGGAATATTTGTTTTTGGGGAAATCATCATTATAATAAACCTAAATAATTATAAATATAAAATCAAAACTATTATGATAAATTCATTTTACGCCCATCTATTATTTGATTTTTATTTAGTTCAGTCTCGGAGGAAAGGGCAAACAAAAAAACGCCCCCGTTGCCGGGGGCGTTTTCATTCATGGCAATACCGCAGATGTTTCAGACTGCCTTGAGGCGAGAGCCGCTGAGCAGGCCGCGTTCTTCCAGGACCGGATAGGCGAGAGCTGCAAGCAGGGAATTGATCTGCTTGAGGTCACGGATGGTGTCGAGGTGGATGGAGCTTGTTTCCACGCTCTGCTCGGTGCCCTGACGCAGGCGTTCGAAATGTCTGCGGCTCGTCTCCTTTTCCACGTCGCGGAGCCGATCCTTCTCCATCACCAGTTCACGCGCGGTCTGGGCGTCCTGGGTGACGAGGAGGTTGAAGGCAAGGCGGGCATTGGCAAGCACGGAAGCATGGAAATTGGACAGCTCACGCCATCCTTCGTCGGTGAACTCGACACCCCGCTCCATCTTCTTTTCCACATGCGCGAGCATGTTCCGCACGATGATGTCGCCGACCTGCTCCAGCTTCACGCAGAATCCGAGAAGTTCCTGGCAGCGCCGGGCTTCTTCATCGGTCATCTCGTGCATGGTGATGCGCGCGAGATAGAGCTTTATGGCGGCATGTCTGCGGTCGACCGTATCGTCGAGCGCGGCCAGTTCCTGGATCGATTTGCGGTCGGCCTTCTCATAGAGTTCGAGAATGCGGCACAGCATGTACTCGATCGTTTCGCACATGCGCACGGCCTCGCGGGTCACGTTGGCCAGCGCCTGTTGAGGGTGGTCGAGCGCGTTATCGTTCAATGCGCTGGATTCATGCGGAAGAAGAGCGGTCTCTTCCTCGTTTTCAGCCTCTTTGGCATCGCCCGATTGCAGGGCGACGATGGCTTCAGTGGCCTTCAGGATGAGGCGCGAAAGCGGGATGCCTGCAATCAGAATGATGATGTTGAAGGCAATATGCGCATTGATGATGCGGTCAGCCGGATCGCTGCCAAGGCGCTCGAGCGTTGGATCGAACATCACGAAGGCGATGAGCAGTACGACCGAGCCGAGACCGCGCATCAGCAGATTGCCCAGCGGCACGACGCGATAGGCCGGCGGTGAGCTGCGGGTCAACATCGGGGCAATGAAGGAACTGCCGAGATTGATGCCGAGCACCATGACAATGCCGAGCTCGGGCGAGACGATGCCGCGCGCGGCAAATGTCGTCAGAAGAAGAACGGCTGCGATGCTGGAGTGGAACAGATATGTCACCACCGCGGCAAGCAGGAATGCCGTTATGGGGTCGCCGGACAGGTAGCCCACGATCAGCGGAACGATGGTGCTTTGGCGCAGAGGCTCTGAAGCCTCGCCCATCATTTCAAGCGAAAGAATGAGCAGTCCGACACCGACGAGAATTCGGCCGAACTGTCGCCATTGGCGCCGCTCCGTCGCCATGAAGATGAAGGTGCCGGCCAGCAGGCAGAGCGGCACAAGAAGCGTGAGGTCGAAGGTGAGGATCTTGACGACAAGGGCCGAGCCGACCTCTGCGCCGCGAACGGCGAGAATCCCCGAAAGCCCGGTGACAATGCCAAGCCCGGCAAAGGAACCGACAAGCAGTGTAACCGCGGTTGAACTCTGAAGGGCGATGGACAGCGCCAGGCCCGTCAACGCGGCCAGTATCGGATTGCCGAGCGTGCGGCGCAATCGTTGGCGCAGCACATTGCCATAGGCCCGCTCAACGCCCGTGCGCACCATGCGGGTGGCCCATAGAAGCAGCGCGACCGCGCCCGCCATATGGAGAAAGAAAACTGAACCGCTCATTTCGTATCGTGTTTATCCTCAACCTGGTGGAACCTGGCCGCGTCGCTTCTCTCCCCTGTCCCTCAACAGGATGGCATCGAATGAAACACAATCGGTGCGGAAGTTCGTGGGATGCTCTCAACCGAGTATGTTACATTAGTTATTTTGAAATGACAAATGTGCAAATTTGAGACGCGCTTCATCGTGCCTTTTGGTTGGAGCCGGAAATCCTGCATTGTCGGGATGTTCGAGCAGATCGCAAGTGCGCCGGAAAGATATTTTCGACTTGCCCATCCGAACATGCTCAAGTAAATTTTTGTCTATATTATCTAAAATGGAGGTGTATTGAGTAGATTATATTGATTTATATGAGTTTTGTTTTTATATTTATTTATAGATGGATTGTTTTATAATGAAAAATATTTATAGCCCTGCGTCTCTTTCTGATCGTCTTAGCTTTGGTGGTGGTGGCCGCAGCCCGGGCGCCATTGCTGGTGGTGTTGTCACTGGTGGGGGGTTCGGCCTGGCGGTGGGTAGCCCCGTGGGTGCCGGGGCCGGCGTCGCTGCTGGTGCGTTGATCGGTGGTGTCGCGGGTGGAGTTGCCGGTTCGGTGTTTCCTGGTGTGGGTACCTTCACCGGCGCCATTGGCGGTGCCGGTTTGGGTGCGACCATCGGTGCTGCCGTCGGCACGGCTGGCGGGGCGGCGATCGGTGCGATTACTGGTGGCGTGGCTGGCGGCGTGATCGCCAATTTAGGCTGAGCCCTTTTCGTCGCATGAATTGCTGACTGCGGATGCGCCCCCCTTGCTGCAGGAGGCGCATCTCGCCTGAGTGGCCGGGCGGAACCCGGAAATGCCGGCTTTGTTCCTCGTCGCCGGCTACCTGTCTCATCGTCAGATCCCGCTAGATGATCTTCTTGCGTAGCCATGCCGAGACGACCTCGCCAATGACGACAAGCGTGAGAATTGCGAGAAGAACCGTCGCTGCCTCCTGCCAGTTGAATGTGTCGATGGCGCTTTGCAGGATGATGCCGATGCCGCCGGCTCCCACCAGGCCGAGCACGGTGGATTCGCGCAGGTTGATGTCCCAGCGCAGGATGGCGACCGCCCAGAAGGTTGGCATCACCTGGGGCACGATGGCATAGACGATGACCTTGAAGCGCGAAGCGCCGGTGGCTTCCAGTGCTTCCACCGGCCGGCGGTCGATCTCCTCGATGGCCTCGCCCAGCAGTTTGCCGATGAAGCCGATGGAACGGAACATGATGGCCACGATGCCGGCCACGATTCCCGGACCGAAAACCGCCACGAAAAGAAGCGCCCAGATGATGGTGTTGACGGAGCGGCTGGCAACCAGGATGAAACGCCCGAGCCAGAGGGTGGCGGCATTGGGGGTCGTGTTCTGTGCTGCGATATAGGCGACAGGCAGTGAGACGAACACGCCGATCGCGGTTGCGATAGTGGCTATGTTCACGGTTTCCAGAAGCACCCACAGGATGCTCGACAGGTTGGTAATATCCGGCGGCACCATGCGGCCGAACAGGTCGCCCATCTGCTGCGGCGCGTCCAGCACCCAGGGCCAGATCACGTCGATACTGCCGAGCGCCCATACGATCGCGGCAATGATGACGAGGAAAATCGCGTAGCGCTGCATCCGCTCGCGCGGGGTGTAGCGAGCCCATTCCTCGGGTGTGGAATCCATGCTTACCATATCCGCTTCCTGATCTGTCCGCTGATTGCCTCGCTCAGCAGAATGGCGGCGACAATGACGATGGTGATGGCCAGCGCGAAGTCGTAATCGTAGCGGCCGAAGGCATTGGCGAGCGTGGAGCCGATCCCGCCCGCTCCAACGATGCCGACCACGGCCGAGGCGCGCAGATTGCTGTCGAGCTGGTAGATGCTGAGGCCGATCTGGCGCGGCATGATCTGCGGGAAAACCGCATAGAACATGGTTGGCAGATAGCCCGCGCCAACGGAGCGCATCGCCTCCACCTGTCCCCAGTCGATCTCCTCGATCCGCTCTGCGAGCATCTTGGCGACGAAGCCTATCGAATAGACGATGAGCGTGAGAACGCCCGCAAAGGGTCCGAATCCGACCGCCTTCACAAAGACGATGGCGACGATCACGGGGTGGAAGCTGCGGGCAATAATGATCAGCGCCCGGCCGATGAGATAGATGGGGCGCGGCGCCAGGTTCTTGGCCGCCATGAAGGCGATGGGGATGGACAGAAGCACGCCGCCGACGGTTGCCAGGATCGCGATCTTCAGGCTTTCGAGAAAGCCGTCGATCAGAAGACCACTTCGCTCGAAGCTGGGCGGAAAGGCGCCGCTGAAAATGCGGGCGGCGCGCGTGAACCCCTGCGACACGCGGGTCCAGTCGATGGGAAGGGCGAATATCGCCCAGGCGAAATAGACCGCGACCGCGATGAGCAGCGTATAGCGCAGCACCGGGTTCTTGATCATGGGCGGCCGGCGCCAGGTGTCCGGCAGGGGAGCTGACCGGGTACTCATGCGTTGTGCGCCCTCAGCGGGGTGACATTGTCCGTCTCGCCCCGCTCTTCGGCGGGCACGCCGGCATAGATCTCGTCCATTGCCGCCTTGTCGAGGGCGGCAGGCTCCGCGTCGAAGATGATGCGGCCATAGCGCATGCCGACGATGCGGTCGGTATACTGCTTGGCCTCGGCGACATTGTGGATGTTGATGAGGACTGGCAATGAGAACTCGCGCGACAGGGCGCGCAGAAGTTCCATGATCTGCTCGGAGGTCTTGGGGTCGAGCGAGGCGGTGGGCTCGTCGGCGAGAAGGATTTCCGGTTCCTGCATCAGCGCGCGAACCACGCCGACGCGCTGGCGTTCGCCGCCGGAAAGCTCGTCGGCCCGCTTGTTCGCGTAGTGGGCGATGCCCACCCGCTCCATCAGTTCATAGGCCCGGCGTATGTCCTCCTTTGGATATCGCCGCAGAACGGCGCGCCAGGTAGGCAGATAGCCGAGCCGGCCCGACTGCACATTCTCCATTACCGTGAGGCGGTCGACCAGATTGAACCCCTGGAAGATCATGCCGATGCGCCGTCGCGCCGCGCGCAGTTCGGATCCCTTCAGGTCGGTAAGCCTCAGGCCGTTGAGTTCGATTGTGCCGGAGCTGGGTTCCACAAGCCTGTTGATGCAGCGCAAAAGCGTGCTCTTGCCGGCTCCCGAAGCCCCAATGATGGAGACCACGCTGTCTCCTGGAACTTCAAGGTCCAGCCCCTTCAGCACCGGTGCACCATTGCCGTAGCGCTTCACGAGCTGCGAAATCTTCAACATGGGTTCACTCCGAACAGCGCAGCGGTTCATCGTTTCAGCGAAACGCTGTTCCGCTCCGTCTCCTTGTTTCCCGCATTCATGCGGATATCGGGCGGTTCCACCTCACTGCGAAAAGCACGATCGGCGGAAAAGGGCGGCCCGGAAAAGCCGGGCCGGAGGAGCCGGACGCATGCGGCGCCTGTTTGCAGCATGCGTCCGGACGTGGAGGAGCTATTCCTTGGCGAGATCCTGCGGCGTGTATTTCACGCCATTCGCCTGCTGGATTTCCCGGATGACCGCCCAGTCCTTCTGATATGTCACGGGAACGAATTTGCTGACGCCGGAGAATTCCTCACCGAGCGCGGTCCCCTTGAAGTCGAACGTGAAGAAGGCTTCCTTGATCTTCTCCACCAGGACCGGGTCCAGGTCGTGCGCGTAATTGTATGAGGTTGTCGGGAATGGATCGGATTCCCAGACGATCTTCACCTCCTCCGGATCATAAAGGTCACGCTCGGCCATCCGCTCAACGACCTCGGAGGCGACCGGAGCCGCGTCATAATCCCCAGCAACGACGCCGAGCATGGACTGGTCATGCGAGCCCGAATAGACGACCTCGTAATCCTGCTCGGGTACGACGCCCAGATTGGGGAAGAGCGCCCGTGGCGCGAGATTGCCCGAGTTCGATGTGGGCGAGGTGTGGGCAACGCGCTTGCCCTTGAGGTCGGCCATTTCGTTGATGCCCGAATCCTTGCGCGTATAGACCTGCAGCTTGTAACCGAAGCGGCCGTCCTCGGATCCCATGATCGCGAAGGGCACGGCGCCCGCGAGATTCACGGCGAAGGGGGTCGGCCCGGTGGAAAATCCTGCGATGTGCAGGCGGCCGCTGCGCATGGCTTCCACCTCAGCCGAGTTCGACTGCACGGCGAAGAACTGAACGTCCTTGCCGGTCACCTTTTTCAGGTGCTCGATGAAGGGCTCCCATATGTCTTCATAGATCGCCGGATCTTCGACCGGCGTGTAGGCGAACACCAGCGTGCCGGGATTCTGGAGCTTCGATGCATCGCTTGGCGTGTCTGCCACCAGGTCGCCATTCGCATCGCAATACATGGTGTCGAGCTGGCCGCGCTCTGCGCATTCTTGTGCCCCGGCCTGTGCTCCGGCGGATGTGCTGAGAAAAAGAGCGGACAGGCCGAACAGGGCTGCCGCGGCACCGCCGACCAGGCGGTCGTTGCTGGTCATCAAAGTCATGTCTCTCCTCCAGTTCAGGCGCTGCGCACCTGTAAGAACCCGGAGCCTCTCCCAGGCTCGGCTGCTGGAAAACGTATCGGTATTTTGTGGTAGTTTGCAACACATTGCACAAATTTTTTTGGAATACCCTCGAAAATCGGAAAAAATGCAATTACAAGCGTGGCATATCACTCATCTGGAGAGGGTGTTTCATGGTTGCAAAAACGGCGAGGCGGGTTGCGGAAGTGGCGACGATGCGTCCGTTCGGGACATTCCGGCCGGAATTGCTGCGTGGCATCGATTTCGTTCTTACCGATATTGACGACACGCTCACCACGGACGGCCGTTTGCCGAGCATCGCTTATGGCGCGCTTGAGCATCTGCATGAGGCAGGAATCCGTGTTGTGCCAGTGACCGGCCGTCCCGCCGGCTGGTGCGATCTCATCGCCCGCCTGTGGCCGGTCGATGCGGTGGTGGGGGAGAACGGCGCCTTCTATTTTGCCCTGGAGACGGGAGGCGGCATGGCGCGTGTCTTTTCGCAAAGCGATGAGAAGCGGCGTGCGGACCGCCGGAAGCTGGACGATCTTGCCACGTCCATTCTTGCCGGTGTTCCGGGAGCGCGCATTTCCGCCGATCAGCAATTTCGCGAGGCCGATCTTGCGATTGATTTCGCCGAGGATGTTCCACGCCTCGCCGATTCCGAGATTGGCCGCATCGTGACCTGTTTTGAGGAAGCCGGCGCGGTCGCAAAAGTGTCGTCCATTCATGTCAATGGATGGTTCGGTCGCTATGACAAACTGGAAATGACGCGGCGGCTCTTCGCAGAGCGCTATGGCCTCGATCTCGATCAGGAGAAGCACAGGGTGATCTTCGTTGGCGATTCTCCGAACGATGCGCCCATGTTCGGTTTTTTCGACAACAGTGTGGGTGTGGCGAATTTTGCGGAATTCTGCGATATGGTGGCCACCCCGCCGAAATGGATCACCCGCAGGGCTGGGGGCGCGGGCTTCGCCGAAGTGGCTGACGCTGTTTTGAGAGCCCGGATCCAGCGGGCGGGGAGGGCTGATGGCGCGTCTGCGCAAGAATGACCGCCGTGACCAGATTCTTCTGGAATTGCAGCACCACCCGCATGTGCGCACATCGGAGCTGGCGGCTCGTTTTGGCGTTTCCACCGAAACCGTCAGGCGCGATGTCGAGGCGCTGAGCCGCGAGGGCCTGATCACGCGCGCCTATGGTGGGGCTTCCGTTGCGCCCATGGGAGCGCAACCGCCTTTCGGCGAGCGCGACCAGGCGCGCATCGAGGAGCGCGCCCGCATCGCCCGCCGTGCTGCCGAACTGGTGCGGCCGGGCGAGGTTCTGATGATCGATGCGGGTTCGACGACCCACCAGTTCGCGCTTTGCCTGGCTGCGACGGCCAGCGATCTGACAGTGCTGACCAACAGTGTCGCCGTGGCCTCGGCGCTCGCCCAGAACGAGACGATTCAGGTGGTCATCTGCCCCGGCGACTTCATGGCGCGCGAGGTGGGGATTTATGGTGCCGAAACCATTGATTTCATTGGTCGCTATAATGCGAACCGGGCTTTCATCGGCGCCAGCGGCCTGACGACCAAGGGTATCACCGAGGCCAACCGCCTGGCGGTGGGTGTCAAGCGTGCGATGATCCGTCAGTCGCGCGAGACCTATCTTCTTGCAGACCATACCAAGTTTGATCTGGATCTGGTGGCGACGGTCGAGCCTCTCACCGCGCTGACAGGGGTCATCACCGACGCGCCGCCTCCGGGCCCGCTTGCCGACGCACTTGCGGCGGGAACGGTGGAAATCCACATCGCGCCTTGAGGGCGTCGCCTTGAAGCCTGCCAACTTTCCCGATCTACAAGGGTGCATCCGGGGGCGGGCTGTTGCATAGTCCGCGATGCAAACAGGAAAATTTGGAGCATCGTGCCATGACGAAAGCGGATATCGGCCTTGTCGGTCTCGGGGTGATGGGGGCAAATCTCGCCCTCAATATCGCGGAAAAAGGCTACACCGTCGCCGTCAACAATCGCTCCGCACAGAAGATCGATGACTTCATGACGGCCGCGAAGCTCGAGGGGCTGGATGGCAGAGTGATGCCGGAACTCGATCTTGCCGCTTTCGTCCGATCGGTGAAGACGCCGCGTTCCATCATCATCATGGTCAAGGCGGGCCAGCCGGTCGATGACATGATCGAGCTTCTCCTTCCCTTGCTCGACAAGGGCGATGCGATCATCGAGTGCGGCAATTCGTTGTTCAGCGATACGGAGCGGCGCTTCGAGTATCTAACGCCGAAGGGCATTGGTTATCTTGGCGTCGGTGTTTCCGGCGGCGCGGAAGGCGCGCGCCATGGGCCCTCCATCATGGTCGGCGGCTCGCGGGAGCAGTGGGAGAATGCGGCTCCCGTGCTCAAGGCGATCGCTGCCAAGTTCAAGGGTGAAAGCTGTTGCGCCTGGCTCGGCGAGGGCGGTGCCGGCCATTTCGTCAAGACGATCCACAACGGCATCGAGTATGGCGACATGCAGATGATCGCCGAGGTCTATGGCGTGATGCGCGACGGGCTGGGCATGGATGCGAGCGCCTGCGCCGGTGCCTTCAAGCGCTGGAACGAGGGGCCGCTCAATTCCTACCTGATCGAGATTACCGGGCATGTGCTCGAAGCGGTCGACCGCGAGAGTGGAGAACCATTGGTCGATCTCATTCTCGACAAGGCCGGGCAGAAGGGCACGGGCGTCTGGTCGGCCGTCGCCGCGCAGGAACTTGGCGTTCCGGCCACGGCCATCGAAGGCGCGGTCGCGGCGCGCTCCATTTCCTCCCGCAAGAATGAGCGCCTCGCAGCCGAGGGCGTCTACGGAAAGCGCGCAGGCACGGTCGATATCTCGCTCGACGATCTGGAAAAGGCGTTGTTGGCGGGAAAGATCGTTTCCTATACGCAAGGCTTTTCGGTGATTGCCCGGAAGTCCGAGGAAAAGGGATGGGGACTCGAGCTTGCAACGATAGCGAAGATCTGGCGTGCCGGGTGCATCATCCGATCGCGCTTTCTCGACCAGATGGCCGGCGCATTCGCCGGCGACGCCTCGACCAATCTCCTGATGGTACCGGATTTCATCGCCCTGATGAAGGACTGCCACCCCGCCCTGCGTCGCGTGGTGGCCGCGGGTGCGCTCGGTGAGTTGCCGCTGGTCTGCCTGTCCTCCGCTCTTTCCTATTTCGACAGCTACCGGCAGGCTCGGGGCACGGCCAATCTGATCCAGGGTCAACGCGATTTCTTTGGTTCGCACGGTTTCGAGATCGAGGGCCGCGGGACCGATTTGCATGGCGACTGGCCGGCCACCCTCGCGGAAGCGGCGGAGTAGGGGATTTTTTTCCGGGGATGCCCGTTCGGACACGCTCACCCCGAGGGGAGAGCGATCGCTGCACGGCAGAAGGGAGGCCGCAAAACCCGGCTGGTGTCGTGGAACCTCGCACTTTGCCGAGCCCGTGCGCTTGTACGTGCAAATAAACAGATGGAATGGATCAGACGGCGCCGAGCCCTCCCGCCTTCTCGATGAAGGCCACGATCTCGTCGAGCCCGGTGCGCCGCAGGAGATCGCTCATCACATAAGGCCGCCCCTCGCGGACCTTGTCCGTGTCGCTCCGCATCACGTCGAGGTCTGCCCCCACATGGGGGGCGAGATCGGTCTTGTTGATGATGAGAAGGTCCGAGCGTGTGATGGCGGGTCCACCCTTGCGCGGGATTTTCTCCCCCTGCGCCACCGAGATGACATAGAGCGTCAGGTCGGCGAGATCGGGCGAGAAAGTCGCGGCCAGATTGTCGCCGCCGCTTTCGATCAGCACCACATCCAGATCGGGAAAGCGGCGGTTGAGGTCGGCGATGGCCGCAAGGTTCAAAGAGGCATCCTCGCGGATCGCCGTGTGCGGGCAGCCGCCCGTTTCGACGCCGACGATGCGGTCTTCCGAAATCGCCTGCAGGCGCGCCAGAATGAGCGCGTCCTCCTTGGTGTAGATGTCGTTCGTGACGACGGCCATGGAATAACGCTCGCGCATGGCTTTGAGAAGCATCTCGCAAAGGGTCGTCTTGCCGGAGCCGACTGGCCCGCCAATGCCGATGCGCAAGGGACCGTTGGAAGATTTCATCTGTCTGTCCTCGGTTCAGTGTCCAGCGGGTGGTGTGAATTCATGATTTGAACACTCGTGTCGTCAGCGTCTCATGGCGCATCTGCGCGATATCGGCGCCATAGGAGATGCCGCCGATATCAGCCAGCGTGGCGGATTGCGCGTTGCGCGCTTCTTCGGCGACAAGCGGTTCGAGCGCTGCGATCACGGCAAGCCCGTCGCTCTGGCCGATGGGAACGAGGCGCACGGCCACCGAGACCTGCGCCTGCGCATAAGCGGTGAGAAAGGCAAGCTGCGTGTCGGAATGTGCTATGCCGTGGGCTGCGGCCAGCGCGCCGAATGCCACGGGGTAAGGGCATGGCGCAGGCAGTGATCTTGCGGTGTCCGATGGCCAGGCCTGTGCCGCCGTGACGAAAGCCTCCCCCATGGCGAGCGTTTCGCGGTGGCGTTCGCGGGCGGGCGTCAGGGCGAGGCAGAGGTCGGCCAGCTCCTGCAATTTCTCCGGCACGGTGAAGGCACGATAGGCCTGAGAGAGCAGAATTGCGTCATTGCGGGCCGCCCCTGCGCGCAGCGCGCCATCGATCCACTCCTGGGTCGTGGCGCGATCTTTCACGCGGCCGTCGGCAATGGCCGTCTCGAGCCCCGCCGAATAGGCGAAACCGCCGACGGGAAAAGCCGGCGACGCCCAGGTCAGCAGCTTCTGCAACGCGCGCGCATCAGTCATGATGATGGTGATGATGCCCGTGGCTGTGATAGGCCCCGCGCTCGGGCGAGAAGGGAGCGTTGATCTCTTCTATCGTCGCGCCAAGTCCCGTGAGCATGTCGCGGATCACATGGTCACGGCCGATCAGGATGCGATCCTCGCTTATCTCGGCGGGCAGGTGACGATTGCCCAGGTGCCAGCAAAGTCTGGCAAGGTGCAACCGGTCTCGCGCGGTCACGGCGTAGAGAGGCTCCTCCGCCGCACGGATCGCGACGAGCCGTCCATCGTCCAGAACCAGGGCGTCTCCATCGGCGAGCGCGACGGCTGACGGAAAGTCGACCAGAACCTCGTCGCCTGTCGAAACCGTCAGCAGCTTGCGGCGCAGATGACGCTCGTCATGGGCGAGCGTGACGCTCGCATAGGGTGCGCCGGGCAGGGTGCCGGGCAGGGTGCCGGTATGGGCCCCGGCGTGGGCCCCGGCGTGGGCATGAGCGGTGGCTCGGATCATCGGTCGTGGCCTTTCATCGTCTGATCATGACTCAAACAAAAAGCCCCGGGCAAGGTGACCTTGCCCGGGGCTTTGCAACGATAATGGAAGTCGGTCAGGCCGCGACGGCTTCGCCGGCCTTCAGCGCCTCGAGAATGTTCTGCGGCGAGGAAACGCCATAGGGGTCCGTATCGCAGTTGTCGGAGAAGCCTTCTTCCTCGAACCATTTCTCGATAAGGCCATTGTTGACCACGGCGGCATAACGCCAGGAGCGCATGCCGAAACCGAGATTGTCCTTGGCGACCAGCATGCCCATCTTGCGGGTGAACTCGCCCGAACCATCCGGAATGAGCTTCACGTTCTTCAGCCCCTGGGACTTGCCCCAGGCATTCATGACGAAGGCGTCGTTGACGGAGATGCAGTAGATCTCGTCGATGCCCTGCGCCTGGAATTCGCCGTAGAGCTTCTCGAAATCGGGAAGCTGGAAGGTCGAGCAGGTCGGGGTGAAAGCACCCGGCAGCGAGAAGAGGATCACGCGCTTGCCGGCGAAATAGTCGGCGGTCGTCTTGTCTTCCCATCGGAAAGGATTGGGTCCTTCGATGGACTCGTCGCGCACACGGGTGCGGAACGTCACATCGGGAACTTTTCTCACGGTCATTGAAGACTCCTTGGGCAAATATCAGGCGGCGCCCACGAAAGTCCGGGGCGTCATCGCGCTTGTGGTGGTGAACTCCGGCAGCCGGGAGGAGGGCTACGGAAACGGCATCGGGAATAGAGCATGTTGCAGTTGCGAAGGAAAGGCCCGGCAGCGCGGCATTCCGCTGCATCCTCAGGATCGTGAAAGGGCCATGCTGCCGCCCGATACGATAAGCACCGCGCCCACGAAGCGGTTGAGGTAGACAAAGACACGCTCGGATTTCAATATTTTGCCGAACAACACCCCGGCTACCGCATAAAGCGCGACCGCGCCGATCTCCAGCAGAAGGAACGCGCCGCCCATTGCCGCGAGTTGCCGCCAGGCAGGTTCTGCCGCCGTGATGAACTGTGGAAAGAATGCCGTGAAGATCGCGATCGCCTTCGGGTTGCTGATCGCCATCATGAAATCGCGGCGCATCAGCGCCCAAAGGGCGGAATCGAGCGAGCGGGCGGCAGCCATCGCGCGCGCCTTGCGCCAGAACTGGATGCCCACATAGACGAGATAGACGGCGCCGGCGAACTTGATCGCGGTGAAGGCCATTGCCGATGCGGCAAGGACCGTGCCGAGGCCGATCACGGTTATGAGGATCATCAGCGAAAAGGCGGGAAGCCGCCCCATTCCGCCGAGAAAGGCGGGTGCAAGCCCCAGGCGCGCGCCGTTGGCGAAGGCGAGCATATTGTTCGGGCCCGGCGCGCAATTCAGCGCGAAACAGGCCGGGATGAACAGCGTCCAGGCAATCATCGCAAACGGGCTCCTTGAGGGCGCCATGGGTTGGCATTTCAGGCACCGGCGAAGCTAGAACAAAAAATAGCGCTGCGCCATGGGGAGCACGTCGGCGGGTTCGCAGGTGAGAAGCTCACCATTGGCGCGAACCTCATAGGTTTCCGGATCGACTTCGATATAGGGCGTGGCGTCGTTGAGGATCATGGCACGCTTGCCAATCCCGCCGCGCGTATTTTCCACGGCGATGAGTGCCTTGTCGACTCCAAGCTTCCGCTGCACGCCTTCTGCGAGCGCCGCTGCCGAGGTGAATGTGACGGAGCTTGCCGTAACCGCCTTGCCATAGGCTCCGAACATCGGCCGGTAATGCATGGGTTGCGGTGTGGGGATGGAGGCGTTCGGATCGCCCATGGGAGCAGCGGCGATCGTGCCGCCAAGAAGCACCATCTCCGGTTTCACGCCGAAAAAGGCCGGGTTCCACAGAACGAGGTCCGCACGCTTGCCCACTTCTAGCGAGCCGATATGGCGCGATACGCCATGCGCGATGGCTGGATTGATCGTGTATTTGGCGATGTAGCGACGGACCCGGAAATTGTCGTTGTCGCCGGTTTCTTCCGGCAGCCTGCCGCGCTGGCGCTTCATCTTGTCGGCGGTCTGCCAGGTGCGGATCAGCACCTCCCCGACACGCCCCATCGCCTGGCTGTCGGAGGAGATGATGGAGAAGGCGCCCATGTCGTGGAGGATATCCTCGGCGGCGATGGTCTCCTTGCGGATGCGGCTTTCGGCGAAGGCGACGTCCTCTGGGATGGAGGGCGAGAGGTGATGGCAGACCATCAGCATGTCGAGATGCTCGGCGATGGTGTTGCGCGTATAGGGCCTGGTCGGGTTGGTGGAAGAGGGGATGACATTCGAGAGCCCGGCCACCTTGATGATGTCCGGTGCATGGCCGCCGCCTGCGCCCTCGGTGTGAAAGGCGTGTATCGTGCGGCCCTTGAACGCCGCAACCGTGTCCTCCACGAAGCCGCTCTCGTTCAGCGTGTCGGTGTGGATCATCACCTGCACGTCGAGCGCGTCGGCAACGCTCAGGCAATTGTCGATCGCCCCCGGCGTGGTGCCCCAGTCCTCGTGCAGTTTCAGCGCGCAGGCGCCGGCCAGAACCATTTCCTCCAGCGGTGCCGGCACGGATGCATTGCCCTTGCCGGCAAGGCCGATGTTCATGGGGAAGGCGTCGAAGGCCTGGATCATGCGCCCCACATGCCAGGCCCCCGTGCAGGTGGTGGCGAGCGTGCCGTGCGCCGGACCGGAGCCGCCACCGAGCATGGTGGTGACGCCGCTCATCAGCGCTTCCTCGATCTGCTGCGGGCAGATGAAGTGGATATGCGCGTCGAAGCCGCCGGCGGTGAGGATCCTGCCCTCGCCGGCGATGACTTCCGTGGAGGGTCCCACGATGATGGTGACGCCAGGCTGAGTGTCTGGATTGCCGGCCTTGCCTATGGCCGCGATCATCCCGTCCTTCAGGCCCACATCGGCCTTGTAGATGCCGGTGTGGTCGACGATCAGCGCATTGGTGACGACGGTGTCGACCGCGCCTTCGGCGCGGGTCGCCTGGCTCTGGCCCATGCCGTCGCGGATCACCTTGCCGCCGCCGAATTTCACTTCCTCGCCATAGATGGTGAGATCGCGCTCCACCTCGATGAAGAGTTCCGTGTCGGCAAGGCGCACCCTGTCGCCTGTTGTGGGGCCATACATATCGGCATAGGCGGCCCGCGAGATTGTCGTCGGCATCACAGCGCTCCCATGATTTCCTGGCGAAACCCGTAGATCCGCCGCGCGCCGGAGATCGGCACCAGCGTGACCTCGCGCGTCTGCCCCGGCTCGAAACGCACGGCGGTGCCGGCAGCGATGTCGAGCCGACAGCCGCGCGCTTTCTCCCGGTCGAATTTCAGCGCCGGATTGGTTTCATGGAAGTGATAATGGGAGCCGACCTGCACGGGCCGGTCGCCGCTGTTGGCGACTTCGAGCCTCACGCGCTCGGCCCCCGCATTAAGCTCTATCTCGCCGGGGGCGGTGATGATTTCGCCGGGTATCATGGGCGTTCCTCCTTGCCTGCCGCTCAACCTGCGAAGGCGAGCCAGAGACCGGCGAGCATCGTCGCTGCGCCGGCAATGCGGGTGAAGAGCCCGGCCCTCTGAACGCGTCCGAGCGCGATGCCCGCCCCTATGCCGATCGCGTGGATCATGGCCGTCGCGATTGCGAAGCCGGCTGCGAAGGGCAATGCACCCGCCGCTCCCAGTTCACCACCATGGGCATGGCCGTGGAAGAAGGCGAAGAAGGCCACGGCACCCATTACGCCGCCGAGGGGGAGGGGTAGAGCAAGGGCCACCATCAACCCCAGGAAGACGATCGAAGCGAGGATGACGGGCTCCACGAAGGGCAGCGGCGCACCGGAAATGGCCGCCCCGAAACCCATGATCATCGTGCCGACGAAGGCGGCGGGAACGAGGTACAACGCCCGTCCGCCAAGGCTTGCCGCCCACAGGCCCACCGCCACCATCACCAGGATGTGGTCGAGGCCGAAGAAAGGGTGGGAGAGACCGGCGGCGAGGGAACCGTGTTCGGCCGGATTGAGATGCGCGAAGGCAGGCGCCGTGGCGGAAAGGGCAAGGAAGGCGGCAAGCGAAAGGCGTCGTAACATTCTGGTTCCCCGTGGTTCGATGCGGTGCTCTGATTTTTGTTTTGCGGCATTTCCAACCGAAGCGACGTCGCTTCGGTTGGAAATGCCTCAGCGAATGGGTTCGTGGACGGTGACCAGTTTGGTGCCGTCCGGGAAGGTGGCCTCCACCTGTATGTCGTGGATCATCTCGGCCACGCCTTCCATCACCTGCGCGCGGGTAACGACATGGGCGCCAGCTTCCATCAGATCGGCGACGCTGCGTCCATCGCGCGCGCCCTCCACCACGAAGTCGGTGATGAGCGCCACGGCTTCGGGATGGTTGAGTTTCACGCCGCGCTCCAGCCGCCTCCGGGCGACCATGGCCGCCATGGCGACGAGGAGCTTGTCTTTTTCGCGCGGTGTCAGGTTCATGCGTGGTTTCCTGTTTCAGATGGTCCACAGGCGGGGCAGGGCGCCCACGCCGGAGAGGCAGGCGATGGCGGGAGCCAGCACGCGCCGCAGGGCAAGCCCCGAAGGGGCGGCAAGGCGCAGAACAAGCCTTTCGCCGATGGCGCTCGCGCCGGCCTGCGCATCGGCAGGCAAAAGGCGGCGCAGTGGCTCAAGCCGCGCCTCGGCGTCCGGAGCGATGGCAAGCAGCGTGGCAAAGGCATTGTTGCCGGCGAGAAGCGAAAGCCCGTCGCGCTCGTGGCCGGCCCCGGTCAAACGTGTCGCTTCCGCATGGATCAGGCGTCCTTCCCGCAAGACGCGCCAGTCGTCGCGAAGCCAGGCGGTGCGGGCCTCCTCGCCCATCGCCTTGCGCCCGAGGATCACGGCCTCGACACCGGAAAAGGTCGCGCCCGCCGCAAGCTCGACGGTCAGGTTCCGTCTAAGCCGGCTGTGCTCGAAAAGAATGGTTTCCTGCGGCAGCCAGTCGATATGGGCATTTTCGCCGATGACGAGCCGGGTCGAGACATCGGCCTCGCCCCCGGCTGAGCGGTAGATGCGTTCGCAGGCCTGCGTGGTCAGAGAAAGCTGCGCGCCCGAGCCGGCTTCCGCGTGCCAGTCGAGACTGTCGCCGCCGGTCAGGCCGCCCGATGTGTTGATGATGACGGCCTCGAGTGCTTCATGATGCGCGCGGGGCAGGCGGATCTTGGCGCAGCCTTCCTGGAAAAAGGTCTTGAGCCGGGTTCGGCCTTCGCTGCAGGCAACGTCGATGCGGCCAGTTCCGCGTGCCCGCTGGAGGCGGGCAGGGAACAAGGAAGGCTCCTTAGACGGGCTTGCTGCTGGCTGCACGATCACTGGCTCATACCGTGAGATGACGCTTGATCTCGGGTTTATCGAGATCGGAAGCGGGTCCGGTATGCAGGATCTCGCCTCGATCCATGATGTAGATACTGTCGGCCAGGTCGCGGCAGAAGTCGAGATATTGTTCCACGAGAAGAATAGTCATACCCAATTCATCGCGCAAAAACTGCAACGCGCGGCCGATATCCTTGATGATCGAGGGTTGAATGCCTTCCGTCGGCTCATCGAGGATCAGCACTTTCGGCCGGGTGACGAGCGCCCGCCCGATGGCAAGTTGCTGCTGCTGACCGCCGGACAGATCGCCGCCGCGCCGCGACAGCATGTTCTTCAGCACCGGAAACAGGGTGAACACCGTGTCCGGGATTGTGCGTTCCGTGGGTTTCAGCGGGGCGAAGCCCGTGTGTAAATTCTCCTTCACCGTCAGGAGCGGGAAGATCTCCCGTCCCTGCGGCACATAGCCGAGCCCGAGCCGCGCCCGCGCATAGGGCGGTGTCCGGCGCAGGGTTTCTCCGCCGATGGCGATCTCGCCGCGCGCCACCGGCTGAATGCCGGCAATTGCCCTGAGCAGGGAGGACTTGCCGACCCCGTTGCGTCCAAGCACGGCGGTGATCTTGGCCGGCTCCGCCTCGACGCTGACGCAGCGTAGTGCCTGTGCGGCGCCGTAATAGAGATCGATACCGTCAATGCTCAGACCGGTTCCCATCCTCACCTCCCCAGATAGCTTTCGATGACGCGCGGGTCCGCGCTCACATGGTCGAGGCTGCCCTGCGCCAGAACGGAGCCTTCCGCGAGCACCGTCACGCGGGCGGCGAGGTCGCGAATGAAGCTCATATCGTGCTCAACGACGACGACGGAGCGTGTCGCGGCGATGTCCTTCAGAAGCTTCGCCGTTTCCACAGTCTCCGCGTCGGTCATGCCGGCAACAGGCTCGTCGACCAGCAGGAGGCGGGGATCCTGCGCCAGCAGCATGCCGATCTCCAGCCATTGCTTCTGCCCGTGGCTGAGATTGGCGGCGAGGTCCTGCGCGCGGGCGGTGAGCCTGACAATCTCCAGGATTTCCCCGATGCGGGCGGTGTCCGCGTCATCCGCCTGGTAGAACCAGGCCGAGAAGACGTCGCGGGGCTTCTTGAGCGCGAGTTCCAGATTGTCCCGTACCGTGTGGCTCTCAAAGACAGTCGGCTTCTGGAATTTCCGGCCGATGCCGAGTTCGGCGATCGCGGCTTCGTCGAGCTTCGTCAGATCGACCGTGCCGGCAAAATAGACGTCCCCTTCATCGGGGCGGGTCTTGCCCGTGACGATGTCCATCATCGTCGTCTTGCCGGCGCCGTTCGGGCCGATGATCGCCTGCAGCTCATTGTGCCCGACGATCAAAGAGAGGTTGTTGATCGCCTTGAACCCGTCGAAGGAGACGGAGACGCCGTCGAGATAGAGGAGGGTTTCCTGTCTGCCCATGGTGTCACTCCGCCGGTGAGGTCTTGAGGTCGCCGGAAAGGTCCGTTCCTTCCTCGGCGCGCGCCGAGGCACGCCGCGCCTTCAGCGCCGACCAGCCGCCGGCAAAGGCGCCGACGATGCCCTTCGGCAGGAAGAGGGTGACCGCGACAAAAAGGCCGCCGAGCGCAAACAGCCAGAATTCGGGCAGGATGCCGGTGAACCAGGATTTTCCGGCGTTGACGAGCACGGCGCCGATGATCGGGCCGATCAGCGTGCCGCGTCCCCCGACGGCGGTCCAGATGACGATCTCGATGGAATTGGCCGGTGCGAATTCGCCCGGATTGATGATGCCCACCTGTGGCACGTAGAGCGCGCCGGCAATGCCCGCGATGATGGCCGAGGCGGTGAAGGCGAAGAGCTTGTAGTTGTCCACCCGGTAACCGAGGAAGCGCGTCCTGCTTTCGGCGTCGCGCACGGCGACCAGCACCTTGCCGAGCTTGGAGCGCACGATGGCCGAGCAGACGAGAAAGGCAAGCGCCAGCGCGATGGCCGAGGCGGCAAAAAGTGCGGCGCGGGTCGTGCCGGACTGGATCGGTGCGCCGAGAATGTCCTTGAAGTCGGTCAGGCCGTTATTGCCGCCGAAGCCCATGTCGTTGCGGAAGAAGGCAAGCAGCAGCGCATAGGTCATGGCCTGGCTGATGATGGAGAGATAGACGCCCGTGACCCTGCTGCGGAAGGCGAGCCAGCCGAAGACGAAGGCAAGCAGGCCCGGCACCAGAACCACCATGGCCGCCGCGAACCAGAACATGTCGAACCCCTGCCAGAACCAGGGCAGTTCCTTCCAGTTCAGGAACACCATGAAATCCGGCAGGATCGGGTTCGCATAGACGCCGCGGTCGCCGATCTGGCGCATCAGGTACATGCCCATCGCATAGCCGCCGAGCGCGAAGAACGCGCCATGGCCAAGCGAGAGAATTCCGCAATAGCCCCACACCAGATCGAGCGCCAGCGCCAGCATGGCATAGGTCAGGTACTTGCCGAAGAGCGGCACGAAATGGTCGGGCACGCGCAGCGGGTGGCCTTCCGGCAGATAGAGGTTGGAGACCGGCACCGCCACCGCGATGAAGAGCAGCAGGACAACGACGAAGCTCGCCTTGCGGTCCAGTGCGCGGATCAGGGTTTGCGTGATCATGCGTCCACCGCCCGGCCCTTGAGGGCGAAGAGCCCGCGCGGCCGTCTCTGGATGAAAAGGATGATGAAGACGAGGATCAGGATCTTGCCCAGCACGGCGCCCGCATAGGGTTCGAGGAATTTGTTGGCGACGCCGAGCGTCAGCGCTCCGACCAGCGTTCCCCACAGATTGCCGACACCCCCGAAGACGACGACCATGAAACTGTCGATGATGTAGCTCTGGCCGAGATTGGGCGAGACATTGTCGATCTGCGAAAGCGCCACTCCGGCGACGCCGGCGATGCCGGAGCCGAGGCCAAAGGTCAGAGCGTCGACCCAGGGCGTGCGGATGCCCATGGAGGAGGCCATGCGCCTGTTCTGCGTCACGGCGCGCATCTGCAGGCCGAGCGGCGTGCGGTTGAGCACGGCCAGCAGCACCGCGAAGACGATCAGCGCGAAGACGACGATCCACAACCGGTTCCAGGTGATCGACAGGCCCCACAGATCGAAGGCGCCGGACATCCAGGAGGGATTGCCCACCTCGCGATTGTTGGGGCCGAAGATGGTGCGCACCGTCTGCTGGAGGATGAGGCTCAGGCCCCAGGTCGCAAGCAGGGTTTCGAGCGGGCGGCCATAGAGCCAGCGGATGATGCCGCGCTCTATGGCCACGCCCACGGCCCCCGTCACCAGAAAAGCGAGCGGCAATGCGATGGCCAGCGAATAGTCGAACAGGTCGGGGAAATTGTTGCGGATCACCTCCTGCACGACAAAGGTCGTGTAGGCGCCGAGCATGACGATCTCGCCATGGGCCATGTTGATGACACCCATCACGCCGAAGGTGATGGCAAGGCCTATGGCCGCCAGAAGAAGCACGGAACCGAGCGACAGACCGTACCAGACATTCTGCAGCGCCGACCAGAAGGCGAGCTTGCTCTCGATGGCCTTGATGCCGCTTTCGATGGCGGGCAGGAGGTCGGCGGAAGCGCCGCCACGCGCGCCCGTGAGAAAGGCCAGAGCCTCGCGGTCGCCCTTGGCGACCAGCGTTTCGATTGCGGCGATCTTGTTTTCAAGCGTTGCATCGGATTTGAGCAGAGCCGCGGCGCGCGTCTGTTCCATCGCGATTTTGACGCGCGCGTCGTCTTCTTGTGCGATTGCAGTGTCGAGCATCTTGATTGCTGCCGGATCGGCGGTCTTCAGCATGCTTTGTGCCGCTGCGAGGCGGGTCGCGGGGTCCTTGCCCATCAGGGTGAGCTGGCCGACGGCGCTGTCGATGGCGCGGCGCAGGCGATTGTTGACGCGAATCTTGTCGAGCCTGCTCTTGTCTGCGGTTCCGAGTGCCTTGCCGGTCAAAGGGTCGATGGTCTCGAGACTGTTTCCGCGTCCCGTGGCGACAACCACGGCCCCCACGGCCCCCACGGCCCCATTGTCCTTGAGCGTGTAGAGATCGCCCTTGCCGAGCGCGTCGAGCACATCCGCCGCGCGAGGATCGCCGGTTCCGGCAAGGTCGAGGATGATCTTTTCCCGCTCCGCGTAGCCGCCCTTGGGCAAGGCCTCGACCAGTCTCTGAAGCGGGTCCGTCTGTGCCATGGACGGCACGACTGCGGCCAGCAGAAAAAGCATGGCGATCATGCTTATGGCAAAGCGGATGGCTGACATGGATTGGCCTGTCCTTGATCGGGTTGGCGCCAGCCCCTCATCCGGCCCTTCGGGTCCCCTTCTCCCCGCGTACGGGAAGAAGGGGAGGGTGAGGAGCGGGTTCGGGGCGAGCCTCAGCTTGCTCCGCCGCAGGCCTTCGTTTCGGTGTTGTAGTTCCCGCAGTTGATCGGTGCGGTCCAATCGGCCTCGATCATCTTGGATTCGGGCAGGAAGTCCGACCAGGCGTCGCCTGGCACCGTGCCTTCCGTTTCCCACACCACGTCGAACTGGCCATTGTCCTGAATCTCGCCGATCAGCACGGGCTTGGTGATGTGGTGGTTGGGAAGCATCTTGGCGATGCCGCCCGTCAGGTTCGGCGTCTCCAGGCCGATGATCGCATCGAGCACGGCGTCGGTATCGGTGGTGCCGGCCTTTTCAACCGCCTTGACCCAGAGGTTGAAGCCGACCATGTGGGCTTCCATCGGGTCGTTGGTCACGCGCTTGTCGTCGCCGATATAGGCGTGCCACTTGTCGATGAATTCCTTGTTTTCAGGCGTGTCGACGGATTCGAAATAATTCCACGCCGCGAGATGGCCGACGAGCGGGCCCGTATCGATGCCGGCCAGTTCCTCCTCGCCTACCGAGAAAGCGACGACGGGGATGTCGGTGGCTGAAATGCCCTGGTTGCCGAGCTCCTTGTAGAAGGGCACGTTGGCGTCGCCGTTGATGGTGGAGACCACGGCCGTCTTCTTGCCGGCCGAGCCGAAGGCCTTGATGTCGGAGACGATCGTCTGCCAGTCGGAATGGCCGAAGGGCGTGTAGTTGATCATGATGTCTTCGGCAGCGACGCCCTTGTCCTTGAGATACTGCTCCAGGATCTTGTTGGTCGTGCGCGGATAGACATAGTCGGTGCCTGCCAGAACCCAGCGCTCCACGCCTTCCTCGTTCATCAGATAATCGACGGCGGGAATAGCCTGCTGGTTGGGGGCGGCACCCGTGTAGAACACGTTGCGCTGGCTTTCCTCGCCCTCATACTGGACGGGGTAGAAGAGGATCGAATTCAGTTCCTCGAACACCGGCAGAACCGACTTGCGGCTGACCGAGGTCCAGCAGCCGAACACGGCGGCCACCTTGTTGACCGAGATCAGCTCGCGCGCCTTTTCCGCGAAAAGCGGCCAGTCGGAGGCCGGATCGACCACGACGGCCTCCAGCTTCTTGCCGAGCAGGCCGCCTTTCTTGTTCTGCTCGTCGATCAGGAAAAGCATTGTGTCCTTCAGCGTCGTTTCCGAGATGGCCATGGTGCCCGAGAGCGAATGCAGGATGCCGACCTTGATCGTGTCGTCAGCGGCGCGCACCGACCCGAGCGACAGGGCCATTGCGCCCGTCAGCGCTGCGGCGAGTGTCGCGCGGCGTGTGAGAGTGAGAGTCATCTGATTGTTCCCCTGGCTGATTTTTGAGCGGCTTCTTGTGTGGCCGGGCATGCCCTGTTCCCGACCGCGGAGCCGATTGTGCGATGCAGCAGAGAGGGCTCATATACGTTGAATGACGTAGGTCCCTTTTCCCGAAATCTCTTCAGAAGGGAAAAGGCAAGGATTCGCAGTGGATTAGCCGACTTTCGCGATTAGCCTAAATTTTCGGCATATTGCGAAGATGATCAAAAAGTAGTCATCTGTGTGCCGAGGCAATGCGAGAGACCAGGGGCAGCCTGCAAATTCATGGCGCGACAGCGAATTCTTCCCATCAGGCGCGAGTATAATCGCTGGGTGGCCAACCAGACGCTGGAGGATTATGCGCTGCGTTTCACGGCGAAGAGCGCGCGACGGTTTTCGAGCCAGCGCATTTCGCAGACGGCCATCGGCGCCATTTCCTTTCTTGCTCTGGAAGCGATCGGCGGTGCGATCACGCTCTCCTACGGCACGACCAACGCCTTTGTCGCGATCCTCGTGGCAAGTGTGGTGATCCTCGTGATCGGCGTGCCGATCTCACGCTATGCCACACGGCACGGGCTCGATATCGACCTTCTCACGCGCGGCGCGGGCTTCGGCTATATCGGCTCCACCATCACCTCGCTGGTCTATGCCAGCTTCACCTTCATTCTCTTCGCCATCGAGGCCTCGATCATGTCGAGCGCGCTGGAGCTTGCCTTCGGCCTGCCCTTATGGATCGGCTATATCGTCAGCGCGCTCGCCGTCATTCCGCTCGTCACCCACGGTGTCCGTCTTATCAGCCGCTTCCAACTCCTGACCCAGCCCGTCTGGATCGTCCTCAACATCCTTCCCTTCTTCTTCATCGCTTTTCTCGACTGGGAGAAATTCGATCTCTGGCGCGCGTTTGCCGGCGCCCATGCACCACCGGCAGCCGGTGGTGTTGCGCCCTTCGACCTTCTGCAGTTCGGCGCCGCCTCCGCCGTCATCCTCGCGCTTTTGACGCAGATCGGCGAGCAGGTGGATTTCCTCCGCTTCCTGCCGCCACAGGAGCAATCGCGCAAGCGCCACCGTCTGGCAGTGTTCCTGGCAGGGCCGGGCTGGGTGGTGCTTGGTGCGCCGAAGCTGCTTGCCGGCTCTTTCCTCGCCGTGCTCGTCCTGTCGACGGGCGTGCCGGTGGAACATGCATCGGAACCGGCGCAGATGTATGCGGTGGCCTTCGGCTACATGATCCCCAATGAGACGGCGGCGCTGGTCCTGATGGCGGTGTTCGTGGTCGTTTCGCAGCTCAAGATCAACGTGATGAACGCCTATGCCGGGTCGCTTGCCTGGTCGAACTTCTTTTCGCGCCTCACGCACAGCCATCCCGGCCGGGTGGTCTGGCTTCTCTTCAACGTGGCAATAGCGTTGCTTTTGATGGAACTCGGCATCTACCGGCTTCTGGAGGCCACGCTCACCGTCTTCTCCATCGTCGCCATGGCCTGGCTGTGCACCATCTCCGCCGATCTCTTCATCAACAAGCCGCTCGGGCTCGCGCCGCCCGGCATCGAGTTCAAGCGCGCCCATCTCTACGACATCAACCCGGTCGGCATGGGGTCGATGTCGCTGTCGGCGGCGATCGCGCTTGCAGCGCATTTCGGCCTGTTCGGCCCGCTCGCGGCGGCGCTCGCACCCTATATCGCACTCGTCGTTGCCTTCATCGCGGCACCCGCCATCGCCTGGGCCACGGATGGGCGTTATTATCTGGCGCGCAAGGCGCGGCGGGGCTGGCAGGGTGAGGGCGCGATCGCCTGTTCCATCTGCGAGCATCCCTTCGAGCCGGAGGACATGGCCTGGTGTCCGGCCTATGCCGCGCCGATCTGTTCCTTATGCTGTTCGCTCGACGCGCGCTGCCACGACCTGTGCAAGCCCAAGGCGCATTTCCGCGCGCAGGCTGCCACTGTCGCCCGGCATATTTTGCCTTCCGTCGCAATCGAAACCCTGCGAACACGGCTTGGCCGCTATGGCATGGCGATGGGGTTCGCCGTGGCGCTGATCGGCGTCATGCTGGCGATGATCTACACCTTCGCCGTCAAGGCGGCCCCCGAAACAGCCGATGTCGTGGGAGGCACGATCCTCGTTGTCTTCTTCGTCTTCTCCGTCGTGGCCGGCATTGTCACATGGTATCTGGTGCTGGCCGAGGACAGCCGCCGCGTGGCGGAGGAGGAGAGCTCGCGGCAGAACACGGCGCTGCTCCGCGAGATCGCCGCCCATGGCAAGACCGATGCCGCCCTCCAGCGTGCCAAGGAAGCGGCGGAGGCGGCCAACCAGGCCAAGAGCCGCTATGTGGTGGGGCTGAGCCACGAACTGCGCACGCCGCTCAATGCCGTGATGGGCTATGCGCAGATCCTCGAGCGCGAGGACGATATTCCCGCGCCGCGCAAATCCTCGATCAAGGTCATCCGCCGCAGCGCCGAGCATCTGTCCGGTCTCATCGACGGCCTGCTCGATATTTCCAAGATCGAGGCCGGGCGACTGCAGGTGCACATGGCCGAGATCAATCTCGCCGATTTCCTCGACCAGATCGTCGATATGTTCCGGCTCCAGGCGGAAGCCAAGGGGCTGGAGTTTCGCCACAGCCGCGACAAGGCGCTGCCACGCCATGTGCGGGCCGACGAGAAGCGCCTGCGACAGGTCCTCGTCAACCTGCTCTCCAATGCCATCAAGTTCACAGAGCGGGGCCATGTGGAATTCGCGGTCGTCTATCGCTCCGAGGTGGCCCATTTCCGCATCGGCGACAGCGGACCGGGAATTGGCGAGGAAGATCGGGGGCGTATTTTCGAGCCCTTCGCGCGGGGCAGCGCCGAGCGCAACCGCCTGTCGCCGGGGCTGGGGCTTGGCCTCACCATCACCAAGCTTCTGGTGGAGACGCTGGGCGGCGACATTGCGGTGGAAAGTGAGCCGGGCTCCGGCTCCACCTTCCAGGTGCGACTGATGCTTGCCCGTGTGGATCGGCCCGTCGTCAGCGCGCCCTCTGAACGGCGCATCGTCGCCTATCGCGGGCCGCGCCGCACCGTTGTCGTGGTGGACGATAACGCAGAGCACCGCGAGATGATGCGCCATATGCTGCAGCCGCTCGACTTCACGGTGCTGACCGCCGTCGACGGCCCCGATTGCCTGACATTGACGGAAGCCATCCAGCCGGACCTCTTCTTCATCGATATCCTCATGCCGGGCATGAGCGGCTGGGACCTGGTCAAGCGACTGCGCGGGCGCGGCGTCGGTGTTCCGCTCGTCATGCTCTCCGCGAATATAGGCGACGGCACCAACCGCAGCACGCGCGATGCGGGCCATAGCGATGCGCTCGCCAAGCCATTTGCCCTGCGCCAGCTTCTCGAAAAGCTGGAGGGGCATCTGCGGCTTGAATGGGTCTATGAGGGCGAAGATCGGGATGCGGCGGAACGCACCGCCCGTCCCGTCCTGAAATCGCCAGGTGCGGCGCATGTGCGCGAGTTGATCGGCCTTGGCCAGATCGGCCATGTGCGCGGCATCGAGATCAAGCTGGAGGCGCTTTCGCGTTCGCCGGAGAATATCCAGTTCGTGGAGGTTTTGAGATCGCATATGCAAAGTTACGACTTCGCCGGTTACACGCGTTTCCTGGAAAGCGTGGGCGGCGATGAGTGAGGCCGCAGCGGCCCGGCCGGCGGGCGACATCGTGCTGGTGGTTGACGATTCCCCCGAGGCGCTCGGTTTCCTGACGAGCGCCATGGAGGCGGCGGGCGTCACGGTTCTGGTCGCGCGCAGCGGCGAGGCCGCGTTGGGCATCGCAGAGCGGCTTGCTCCCGACATCATTCTCATGGATGCGGTGATGCCGGGCCTCGACGGGTTCGAGACCTGCCGACGGCTGAAGACCATGGCAGGCGTCGCGCATGTGCCGGTCATCTTCATGACAGGGCTCACGGAGACCGAGCACGTGGTTCACGCGCTGGAATCGGGTGGGGTCGATTACCTCACGAAGCCCATCAATCTGGACGAGTTGAACGCGCGCATAAGGGTGCATCTGGCCAATGCCCGCCGCGCCCAGAGCGCGCGCCTGGCGCTGGATGCGGCGGGACGGCATCTTCTGGCATTGTCGTCGGACGGCGCCATCCAGTGGGTGACACCGCAGGCTACCAGGCTCCTGCGCGCGCCGGAGCCGGGGCCCGGTGCCGAAGAGCGGCTGTCGCGGCGGGCCGGCGCATGGATTGCCGAGCGGGGAACGGCGACGCTCGCCGGCGAGACATTGCTGCTCGATCCCGAGCGCCCGGCGGGCTTGCAACTCGTGTGCCTTGGCACCATCGCCCCCGACGAGCACCTGTTCCGGCTGGTGGCCGGTGGAAGCGGCGATCAGGAGGCGGTGCTGCGTCAGCATTTTTGCCTGACCAACCGCGAAAGCGAGGTGCTCTTATGGATCGCGCGCGGCAAGTCCAATCGTGACATCGCCGAGATATTGGGTCTGAGTCCGCGCACCGTGAACAAGCATCTGGAGCAGGTCTACGCCAAGCTCGGGGTGGAAAACCGGGCCTCGGCAGCCATCAAGGCCACCCATGTGCTCCAGATGGAAGGTTGATCTTCGGCGGCATATGGGCGCCGACGCGACCGACGGCGCTTCCCGTGCCGATGCTCCGGCATGGCTCCTCGAGCTGACCCCGACGCTCCATGCCGGAACGGTCCGCCCTCATGCCCTGGCGGGAATTTCTCCCCGTAAGAGAAGGTGAGGGGCGGTTTCGATCGAAACTGAGCCGGTTCTAGCGAATCCTCTCGACCAGCTTGATCTGGTAGGTGTGCATCGTGCCTTCGCGGGCTACGGAGACATACTCTCCCTGCACGAAACGTTCCTCACCCAGGCGGAAGCCGATCTCGTCGTCGCGCTCGCCTTCCTCATAGTCGAAATACCACTGTCCGCCCGGCTTGCGGCGCAGCCGGCCGATGCGGTCTTCCGTATCGGGAGCAAACTGGCGCACCCGGCATTGCATCTGGTGCTTCTTCCACTCTTCGGCGTCGAGATGACCTTCCTCGTTGAGCGGTACGAGCAGATCGTAACCCTCTTCCTGGTCACCGAGCGGGTGGCCCTTCTCGCGGGCGAGCGTCAACCGCACGTGGCGGAACTTGGGAGAGAGATCCGATGCTGTGGTCATGGTCGATCCTTTCAATAGCGTGCAACAGCGCCCTGCATTCTTGCAAGCTTACAAGGAATGCCCGGTTAGCCGTAACCTTTTGCATGCGGCGGTCGCCTTGACGAAGATCAAGGGACGCGGATGAAGGTTCGACCTATTCTTGATCCGGATCAAGTCGCCATCACGGTGGTGCGTCTAACATCGAAGATAAGGCGTTTCGCGCCATCAGGACGATTGGGAGAAAAATGCGGAACTTGTGGAGTCTGACCGGCGCGATCGCCGTTGCCGGTTTTCTGTCATGCGCACCCGTTGCCGCACAGCCGGAAGACCTCGTAACTTTCGGCCGGCAACTGGTGGAGGCCAATTGTGCGCGTTGCCATGCGGTCGGCCTCAAGGACGAAAGCACCCATCCGGAGGCTCCGGCCTTTCGCACGCTCTCTGAGCGCTATCCCATCGATGCGCTGGAAGAGGCCTTTGCCGAGGGCATCGTGGTGGGACATCCCGACATGCCGGAATTCATCGCCGAGCCGGACCAGATCGACGCGATCATCGCCTATATCGAGACTCTTCAGAAATAGCCTTCGGCAACAGGAAACTGAAAGGACCACGCCATGGCCGATGAACCGAAATGTATTCTCGTTGGCTTTGAGGCGCAGGACCCTTTCAAGATCACGCCGGCTTTCGCATACGCTCTCGAACTCGCGGGCCTGCACGATTCCTGTTTGACCATTTGCGCCCTTCCACCTGCGATATATCTGCCTGTCTCGCGAACGGGTGCCTCCTCCTCTTCGCTTTTCAAGAGCGAGATAGAAGCAATGGAGAAGGTGACTGTTGCGAGCGCGCGCGCCGCCGGCAAGCTCGCCTCCACGGCAGGTGTCGATTGCCTCACCGAGCAATCGCTGTCTCGGCTGGAACGCCGGGCGGCGTATCTTGCCCGTCTCGCGCGCGTCAACGATCTGTGCGTCATGGATGCGCCGCAGGCGGGCGAGGACATGCAAAGCGAGGCGGTGGAGGAAGTGATTTTCGACAGTGGCCGGGCGGTGCTTCTGGTGCCGGCTGCGGGTGGCGGCGCTGCCCCGAAACGCATCGCCATTGCCTGGGACGGGAGCGCACGGGCGGCACGGGCGGTAAACAACGCCCTGTCGTTTCTCAAAGGGGCGGATAGCGTCTTCATCGTATCTGTAACGGGAGAAAAGGACCTGTCGCGCATGGCGCCGGGCGCCGATCTCGCCGCTTACCTTGCGCGGCATGGCGTGCGGGACCCCATGCTTGAAACACTGGCCGCATCCGATGGCGATGTGACCGCGCGCCTGAAGACATTCGCCGATGCGGAAAGGATCGAACTTCTGGTGATGGGCGCCTTTGCCCATTCGCGCTTCCGCGAGGCAATCCTTGGCGGGGTCACGCGTTCGATGCTCGAAACCGTGCCCGTTCCGCTATTGCTGGCCCATTGAGAACATGGCCAGCGGAGAGCCTGCCTGAGGGCTTCAGGCGGCCGCGTTCGGCTCGCAATAGATGCCATAGAGCGTCTCCAGCACCTTTTCCACCTCCGGGGCGGACAGGCGGTAATGGATCAACTGGCCGTCGCGTCGCGTTTCCACGATCTTCAGCGCGCGCAGTTTGGCAAGCTGCTGCGACAGCGCAGACTGGCTCATGCCTATCGCGTCTGCGAGCGCGTTCACGCTCGTCTCACCCTGCAGCAGATGACACAGGATCAGGAGACGGTTCTGGTTGGCCATGGCTGTTAACAGCTCCGAGGCGTCTTTGGCCTTTGCCTCGAATTCAGCGATTTCTTTGCGTTTCATTTGCCTATATGAATATATTAGCAGATAAATATGTTGTGCTCTGCCGCCGTTCTGTCAAGCCTTCAAACGTGGGCAGCGGGTTGATCGGAGTCAATGCCCGTTCCGGGGCGGGGCCGCATGATCTGTTCGGAACGCGGGTCATACACCGGCCTGCCTTTCTGGACCAGCTTGGGAATGAGGAGGACTGGAAATGGCGAGAATAGCAATTCTGGGCGCCGGACTTGGCGGCACCATCATGGCCTATGAGCTGCGCGAGGCTCTGGGCAAGGAACATGAAATCTCGGTGATCGGGATCGGCCGGCACTATTCCTTCGTGCCGTCGAACCCCTGGGTGGCGGTGGGGTGGCGCAGCCGCGAATCCATCGAGGTCGATCTGGAAGAGGTGTGCCGCAAGCGCGGCCTGAAGCTTTATCCGCAGGGCGCGCGGAAGGTACAGCCGCAGGAAAAGCGTATTGAACTCAATGACGGCGTTTCGCTCGACTACGATTATCTCGTCATCGCCACGGGGCCTGAACTCGCCTTTGACGAGATCGAGGGGCTGGGACCGGAGGCGCACAGCCAGTCCGTCTGCCACATCGATCATGCCTTGAAGACGAAGGAAGCCGTCGATGCGCTGATCCGCAAACCTGGACCCGTTATCGTCGGCGCGGTGCAGGGGGCATCCTGTTTCGGCCCGGCCTACGAATTTGCCTTCATTCTGGACAAGGCGTTGCGCGATGCGAAGGTGCGTGATCGCGTGCCGATGACCTTCGTGACCTCCGAGCCCTATATCGGCCATCTTGGACTGGATGGGGTCGGCGATACGAAGGGCCTGCTGGAAAGCGAGCTGCGGGCTCATCACATCAAGTGGATATGCAACGCCAAGGTGGACAAGCTCGACGCGGAGCGGATGCTCGTCTCCGAGATGGCCGAAGACGGCAGTGTGCGCCAGACCCACGATCTTCCGCAGGTTTTCACCATGATGTTGCCGGCCTTCCGGGGCGTGGAGGCCGTGCGCGATATCGAGGGGCTGGTCAATCCGCGTGGTTTTATCCTGGTCGACAGGCATCAGCGCAATCCGGCTTTCCCGGAAGTCTTCGCCATCGGCGTCTGCGTGGCCATTCCGCCGGTCGGCAAGACGCCGGTTCCCGTCGGCGTGCCGAAGACGGGCTTCATGATCGAATCCATGGTCACCGCCACCGCGCACAACATCGTTCGCCTGATCGAGGGCAAGGAGCCGGATGCCGAGGCGACCTGGAATGCCGTATGCCTTGCCGATTTCGGCGATTCCGGTGTTGCCTTTGTGGCCCAGCCGCAAATCCCGCCGCGCAATGTGAACTGGGCCTCTTCCGGCAAATGGGTGCATGCGGCCAAGGTGGGTTTCGAGAAATATTTCCTGCACAAGATTCGCAGCGGTGTTTCCGAGCCCTTCTACGAGAAGCTGGCCTTGCAGGCGCTCGGTATCGACAAGCTCAAGGAAGTGAAGTTCGACCACCCCGCTGAATGATCTTCACGTGTACCGTCTGTCTGAAAGCCCATCGCCTGATGAAGGCGATGGGCTTTTTCATGTTCTTGTTTGACGTCAGGTCCTCAGCACGCGGTAGATCGCCGGAATGACGAGCACCGTCAAAAGGGTCGACGATGCCAGGCCGAACAGCAGCGAGATGGCCAGTCCCTGGAAGATCGGATCCGCAAGAATAACCGCCGCGCCGATCATCGCCGCGAAGGCAGTGAGCAGGATCGGCTTGAAGCGGATCGCGCCGGCTTCGATGAGCACTTCCGTAAGCGGCTTGTCCGGCGAACCCGAGTGGCGGATGAAATCCACGAGCAGGATCGAATTTCGCACGATGATGCCGGCAAGCGCGATGAAGCCGATCATCGATGTCGCCGTGAAGGGCGCGCCGAACAGCCAGTGTCCGCCCAGAATGCCGATGAACGTCAACGGTATGGGCGTGAGGATCACGAGCGGCACCTTGAAGGAGCCGAACTGCGCGACGACAAGGATATAGATGCCGAGCAGGGCCACCATGAAAGCCGCGCCCATGTCGCGGAACGTGACCCATGTGACTTCCCACTCGCCGTCCCACAGGAGCGTGGGCTGGCTTTCGTCGGCAGGTTGCCCATGCAGCTTGATGACCGGCTTCTGGAGTCCGGTCCAGTCTTGCGCGTCGATGGCTTCCTGCACGGCAAGCATGCCGTAGAGCGGGGCTTCGAAGGCGCCGGCAAGTTCGGCAGTCACCATTTCCGCCGCGCGTCCATTGTGCCGGAAGACCGGGTAGGAGGCGCGTTCATCGGCGACGCGCACGACATCGCCCAGCTCCACCACCCCGCGCGCGCCCGGCAGCACATTGGCCGGAATTGGCGTGGTCAGGAAGTCTTCGTCCAGCACCTTCTCGCCCTTGGGGCGTTCGACGCGGATCGGGATTGGCGATCGCCCGCCACCGCGATGCGAGTAGCCGACCGTCGAGCCGCCATTGAGAATGGCGATCGTGTCGAAGACGTCGCTTTCCTCGACACCGAAGAATTCGGCATCGTCCGTGGAGATGGTTGCGCGCATGCGCCGGGCCGGATCGCCATAGGAATTGTCCACGTCCACCACGAAGGGCACCGAGCGGAAAGCTTCCTCGACCTTGGCCGCCACCTGGCGGCGTGTCTCGGCGTCCGGGCCGTAGATTTCGGCCAGCAGCGTCGCCATGACCGGCGGTCCCGGCGGCGGCTCGACGACCTTGATGTTCGTGCCGACCGGCAAGGGCAGGGCGGCAAGCCGCTCACGCACGTCGAGCGCGATGTCATGGCTCGAGCGGTCCCGTTCGCCCTTGGGCGTCAAGTTGAGCGCCACTTCGCCGAGCTGCGGCTCGGCGCGCAGATAGTAGTGGCGCACCAGGCCATTGAAATTGAAAGGTGCGGCGGCGCCCGCATGGGTCTGCACGGAGTGGACCTCCGGCAACTCCAGAACGTTGCGGGCGACCATCTGCGCCACGGCGTCCGTCGCCTCAACGGACGAGCCTTCCGGCAGGTCGATCATCACCGCCAGCTCCGACTTGTTGTCGAAGGGCAGCAGCTTCACCGTCACGTCCTTGGTATAGAACAGGGTGAGCGAGCCAAGCGTCAGGATGCCGACGCCGGCGAGGAACAGCCAGCTCCGCTTCTTGGTTTTCAGGATCGGGCGTGCGACGGCGCTATAGACCTTGCCCAGCCGGCCACCCTGCGCGTGATCTCCTTCCGCGCCGTGATGCAGCGGCGCGCGACCGGCGGCCTTCATCATCAGCCAGGGAGTGACCATGACGGCCACGAAGAAGGAGAAGATCATCGCCGCCGAGGCATTTGCGGGGATGGGGCTCATATAAGGCCCCATCATGCCCGACACGAAAAGCATGGGCAGCAATGCCGCGACCACCGTCAGCGTGGCGACGATTGTCGGGTTGCCGACCTCCGCGACGGCCTCGATGGCGGCCTGTTGCCGATCACGCCCGTCCTTCATGCCCCAATGACGGGCGATGTTCTCGATCACCACGATGGCATCGTCCACCAGGATGCCGATGGAGAAGATGAGCGCGAAGAGCGAAACGCGGTTGAGCGTATAGCCCATCACCCGCGAGGCGAAGAGGGTGAGCAGGATCGTCACAGGGATCACGATCGCCACGACGACGGCCTCGCGCCAGCCGATGGCGAGCCACACCAGCGCGATGATCGAAATGGTCGCAAGGCCCAGGTGGAAGAGCAGTTCGTTGGCCTTCTCGTTTGCCGTCTCGCCATAGTCGCGCGTGATGGCGACCTCCATGCTGTCGGGGATGAGCGTGCCTTCCAGCAGCTCGACGCGTTCGAGCACCTGTTCGGCCACCGTCACCGCATTGGCGCCGGCGCGTTTTGCGATGGCCAGCGTGACGGAGGGAACGCGCAGATAGCTGCCGTCGTCGGCGCGCGTCACGGTCGACACGCGCGCCTCGCTCGTATCGGTCGCGAAGGCGACGTCGGCCACGTCCCGCACATAGATGGGCCTGCCGTCGCGGGCGGTCAGAAGCAGGTTGCCGATTTCCTCCGGCGTGCGCAGCGTCTCGCCGGCAACGACCATGATCTGTTCGCCCCGGTCGCGCACCTGTCCGGCGGGAAACGCGCGGTTGGCGCCGCTCACCTTGGCTGAAAGCTGTTGCAGCGTGATGCCGTTGAGCGCCAGCCGCTTGGGGTCGGGGGCTATGCGGATCGTTTCGCCCGTCTCGCCGACGAGATAGGTGAGGCCCACATCCTCGATCTTGGAAATCTCGGTGCGCAGTTCGCGCGCGATGCGCGTCAGATCGTTGGCCGTCATCTCCGATGCGGCTTCGGGCCTTGGTGAAAGGGTGAGCGAGACGATGGCCACGTCGTCGATGCCGCGGCCGACGATGAGCGGCTCCGGAATGCCGACGGGAATGCGATCCATATTGGCGCGCACCTTGTCATGCACGCGCAGCACGGCCGCGTCGGACGAGGTGCCGACGATAAAACGCGCGGTCACCATCACATGGTCGTCGCCGCTCTGGGAATAGACATGCTCGACGCCGTCAATGCCCTTGACGATGGTTTCCAGGGGCTCGGTGATGAGCTTCACCGCATCCTCGGCCTTCAGCCCGTTGGCGGTGACGTGGATGTCCACCATGGGAACGGATATCTGCGGCTCTTCCTCGCGCGGCAGGGTGGCAAGCGCCACCAGCCCGAAGGCGAAAGCGGCGATGAGGAAGAGAGGCGTGAGGGGCGAATGAATGAAGGCGCGTGTGAGCACGCCCGCTATGCCCAGTCTATGCTGTGTCTCGTTCATGGCACGACGACCGTATCTCCAGCGGCAAGGCCGCTCAGGATTTCAATGAACTCGCCCGCATCGCGCCGGATGGTTTCGCCCGACACCACGGCGCGTTCCAGGGTTTCGCCGGCACTCGATACGGTGACGAAATCGATGCCTGAGCGCGTGGCGACCGCTGCCGCGGGCACGAGAAGCGCCTGGCGCTCGCCGACCGGAACCTCGACAAGAACGCGTGCATCCACGAAGGCGGTGTCGAGCCCGTCGACCTCCACATCGGCGATCACCCGGCCGTTCTCGATCCGTGGGTAGATCTTTGCGAGCCTGCCGGGCATCTCCTTTCCGGCGGCGGTGATGCGGATATCGGCGCCTTCCTCCAGCGACAGGGCATGGCGCTCGGGAATGGCAAGGCGCAGGAAGAAACCGCCGCCGCCGATGGTGGCCACGCTTTCGCCGGCCATGATGACGGCCCCGCGGGTAACCGGCACGGTCAGGACACGCCCGCCGACCGGTGCAAGGACGGCCCCTTCGGCCGCCTGTTGCTCGATCACGGAACGCTGGGCATCGGTTGCCGCGATCTGGTTGCGTGCCACGTCGACATCGGTGCGCAGCTGGTCGAGGCGCTGCGTGGTGATGACGCCGCGTTGCACCAGTGTCTGGCCGCGCTCCAATTCCGTTTCGGCGGTCTGGAGCTGGGACTGGAGCGCGCGCAACTGTGCGTCGAGCGCAGCGACCTGGAAGGCCAGCTTGTCGTCTCGGACCTCGCCGATCTTCTGGCCCGTACTCACTTCGTCGCCTTCGCTGACTGAAAGGTCGACCACCACGCCGCCGATGCGCGCGCGGGCTGGAACGGTGTCGCGCGTCTCCACCCGACCATAGACCGGTTTCCATTCGGGGATGGTCGTCGGCGAAAGGGTCAGGGTCTCGGCCGATGCCGGACTGGCAGCAAGAAGACTCGCTGCAAGAAGACCAAGGGCTGGAAGAAGCGCGCGCATGACTAGTCTCCCGTTCAGTTGAAGGCGCAGCCGGCCTTGAAGCCAAGCTTGCGGAAGATCATGGCTGCTGGACAGAAGCCGGTAAAGGCCGACTGGATCATATTGAAGCCGATGAACACGGTGAACCAGACAAACAGCGGCGAGACCCAGAATGTGAGCGCCACTGAAATCAGCACCATGGTGCCGGCAAAGGCGAGAACGGCTTTATCGAGGGACATGTGACGTCTCCATATATATTATGATGTTCTCATATATTTCCTTGTGCGGATTTTGCAAGAGAAGAGGAGGGGCGGCGGATGGATTTCCGCCGCGTTTTGCCGGCGTCATGAAAAGGCCCGTCATTTCCTGCGAAATAACGGGCCGGCGAGAAAACGCGAAAGGGCGCGGGCGGTCGGATCAGCCGAAAACGATGGTTTTATGGCCGTTCAGCATGACCCGGTTTTCCAGATGCAGCTTCACCGCGCGGGCGAGCACGCGGCTCTCGATATCGCGTCCCGAGGCGACGAAATCCTCCGGGCTCAGCGCGTGCGTCACACGCTCGGTTTCCTGCTCGATGATCGGGCCTTCGTCGAGATCGGGCGTTACATAATGGGCCGTCGCGCCAATCAGCTTCACGCCGCGCTCATGGGCCTGATGATAGGGTTTCGCGCCCTTGAAGCTTGGCAGGAAGGAGTGGTGGATATTGATGACCTTGCCATAGAGGCGGTTGGACAACTCGTTGGAAAGCACCTGCATGTACCGGGCGAGAACGACGAGATCGGCGTTCGTCTCCTTGAACAGGGCGATGAGCTTCGCCTCCTGTTCTGCCTTGTTGTCGCGGGTCACCTTCCAGCAGTGATAGGGAATGTTTTCCGCCTCTGCCGTGCGGCGCGAATCCTCGTGGTTCGACACGATGGCCGCCACCTCGGCATCGAGCCAGCCGACACGGATCTGATAGAGAAGATGAAGCAGCGCATGGTCGAATTTCGAGACCATGATGATGATCTTGGGGCGCCGGGAACGGTCGGCGAGCGCGGTCTTCATGTCGAAGCGCGCAATCGCCGGCTCCAGGGCGCGCATGATGCCGTCGCGTTCCAGCGCGTCCGGCCCGGTGATGGAAAGGCGCATGAAGAACCGGTTTGTCTGGCGGTCCCAGAACTGGTTGGATTCGGCGATGTTGGCGCCAAGCCCGGCAAGCTCCGTCGTCACGGCGGCCACGATTCCGGGCCGGTCCTCGCAGGAAAGGTTGATGTCGAACGTCTTCTCGGTCATGGCGCGATCCGGTCTTCTGGTCTGTGGAATGGCAATGGCGGGAACGGCCATTGCGGGAGACCGATCTATACGCGATCGGGAGGGATTGGAACCGGCTTCCTGTCGCAGCCCGCTCACGCATTCTGGCCGAACAATAGCGGAGACCGCTTCATGCCGGCCTTGGGGATCTCAGGAGCGGAGCGATTTCAGGCCGGCGGTTCCAAAATGAAACCGGCCCGACGGTTTGCGTCGGGCCGGCTCTGTCACCGTCACGGTCTCGCAATCCCGACTGGCATCGGGTTTTTTCAGGCGTTTCCTCCGCGCTCCCGTGCGGTGCCGCCTCCAACCTTGCTCTGAGCAATTCTCAGTGGCTGGTCAGGGCTGCTTCGAGGTCCTGGAGCGAATGATGGGTCAGATCTTTAGCCAGTTCGCCGACCAGGGCGGTCTTGACGTTGGCATGGAGGTGACGACGCAGCTCACCCAGCGTGCGCGGGTCGGCAATCACGAAGAGCGAGCTAAAATGGCCCGCCACGACCTGCTCGTTGAGATAACCCGCGATGGCTGCCGCGAAATTGTCTTCCTCAAGGCGCTTGGCGTCCGGATTGGCCGAGGAACTGCGATGGTGCACACCGGTGCCGCTATTGTGGCTGTCGAGTTTCGGCTCAGGCAATTCGGCAAGCTTGATGTGCGGTTCCGCGCCCTTGTTGCGGTAGAGCTTCAGCTTCTCGCCGTTGGCCACCAGAACGGTCGTGTCGTTGGGTAGGATCATGAAAAACTTCCTTCGGTCTGCCCGCATGATCCATCGGGAGCATGCGGGAGCACATTCGCAGTTCGGCCGGGAAATTCCTTGATCGGTGTCAAACACGCGAAAAATTCACGCGGCGCGCCAACGTGCGGAGACGGTCTCTTTCGCAGCCGCAATGGCCGTTTCGAGCGTTTTGCCGGCTGCAAGGCCCGCGGCGATGCCGCTTGCCAGCATGCAGCCCGTGCCGCGTCGGCTGCCCTGAAGACGCACGCCCGAAAAGCGAAGGGGCGCGCCCAACGGTCTGAACAGAAGATCGACGGCCTCGGCCCCTTCCGCATGCCCGCCCTTGGCCAATATGGCCTGGGCGCCGGCTCCGAGAAGCAGCCTTGCCTGCCTGTCGGTTTCGGCCTCCGTGAGTGCGGGCGCGCTGGCGCTCAGAAGCGCAAGCTCGGGCAGGTTCGGCGTCACCAGTGTGCAAAGCGGCATCAGGGCTTCGCGCAGCCAGTCCAAAGCGTCTGGGCCGAGCAGCGGACGTCCCGAGGAAGAAGCGATGACGGGATCGAGCACGACTGGAATGCCGGTGTGGGCAGCGAGCACCCCGGCAACACGTTCGGCGATGGCGCGACTGCCGAGCATGCCGATCTTGATGGCCGAGATGCGGTTGGCTTCGAGCGCCGAGCGCATCTGCGCTTCCACAAGGCCGGGGGCGCACAGCTCGACCGCGCGCACAGCGTCGTGAGTCTGCACAGTGACGGCGGTGATGGCGAGCGCCGTGCGCAGGCCGAAGCCTGCCACCGTCTCGATGTCACGGGCAATGCCCGCGCCGCCGGAGGAATCCGAGCCGGCGACGATCAGGACATGAGGCTCGCTCAACGCCATTGCGCGGTCGCCGCAATCCATTCGCGTGTACGCGCTTCCGGATCGGGGTTGAGCGTGATGTCGGTCACGACGGCGGCACTGTCGGCACCCGCCGCAAAGACGCCCGGCAGCCGTTCGGGGTTGAGCCCGCCTATGGCGACGAGCGGCAGGTCTCCGGCGCGCCGGCGCCAGTCGGCCAGACGGTCGAGCCCTTGCGGACGCCATTTCATCTTTTTCAGGATGGTCGGATAGACGGGGCCGAGCGCCACATAATCCGGCTTCGCATCGAGAGCGGTCTGCAATTCCGCGCCGTCATGGGTGCTGACGCCAAGTTTCAGGCCCGCCTTGCGGATCGCGGCGAGATCGGCCTCGGCGAGGTCCTCCTGCCCCAGATGCACGAAGTCGCAACCCGTCTCGATGGCGAGCCGCCAGTGATCATTGACGATAAGCTGGCAGCCATGCCCCGCGCAGAGCCGTTTCGCCTCGGCAATCTCCGCGCGCAGGCCGGCCTCGTCCATTTCCTTGATGCGCAACTGCACGAGCCTCACGCCGAGCGGCACCAGCCGTTCGATCCAGGCGGCGCTGTCGACGATCAGATAAAACGGGTCGAGCTTCATTCGAACACTGCCTTGCCGATGACGGGGGTGGAGGGAACGGCCATGTCGCGAGGTTCCAGCGGGCCTGCCCTGAAGGCGCGGCGTCCGGCTTCCACGGCCTGCGCGAAGGCGCGGGCCATCGCCGCCGGATCCCCGGCCTTGGCCACAGCCGTGTTGAGAAGCACGGCGTCGAAGCCCAGTTCCATCACGCTTGCCGCATGGGAAGGGCGCCCGAGGCCGGCATCGACGATGAGCGGAATATCGGGGAACTCGGCGCGGAAGGAGCGCAGCGCATCGGGGTTGACGGGCCCGCGCGCCGAGCCGATGGGCGCGCACCAGGGCATCAGGACCTCGCACCCTGCTTCGAGCAGGCGCCCGGCAACGACGAGATCCTCGGTCGTGTATGGAAACACCTTGAAGCCGTCATCGACGAGCACGCGCGCGGCCTCGACAAGGCCGAACACATCCGGCTGAAGCGTGTCGTGATGGCCGATCACCTCCAGCTTGATCCAGTCGGTGCCGAAAAGATCGCGCGCCATTCTTGCCGTAGTCACGGCTTCTTTCACCGAATGGCAACCCGCCGTGTTTGGCAGGACGCGTACACCCAGTTCGCGGATCAGGTCCCAGAACTGTCCGCCCGTGCGTCCGCCCGCCGTCTCGCGGCGCAGCGATACGGTAACGATACCTGCGCCTGATGCGCGCACCGCCTCGGCCAGAATGGCCGGGGAGGGATATTGCGCCGTACCCAGAAGCAGCCGGGAGGCGATATCCTCGCCATAAAGGGAAAGCATGGTTCAGCCCCCCTGCATCGGCGCGAGGATCTCGATCCGGTCGCCGTCGTTCAGCACGCATTCCGCGCGCTCGATGGCCGGCACCAGTTCGCCGTTGAGCGCCGTCGCCAGAAAATCGGGCTCGTAATCGAGTTCCACAAGCAGAGTAGCCAGCGTCGTGGCGGAAACGGCCTGTTCCTCGCCGTTGACCGTCAGTTTCATCGCATCATCTCCATGTACCGCGCGGCAGGCCAGAGGTGGGTACTGTCGTGCATGACGTCAGGCACATTGCCGCTTTTCCTGCAGTATCATCGCCGCTGCCTCCTGTGCCATTGCCGGCGAGAGCAGGAAGCCATGGCGGTAGAGCCCGTTCACGCTGACGCCTTCGGTCGTGCGCGTCACGCGGGGCAGGTTGTCGGCATAGGCCGGGCGCACGCCCACCCCGGTTTCCACAATCTTTGCCTCGGCAAAGGCCGGATGCAGACCATAGGCGGCGTTCAGAAGCTCCATCATGGAGCGCGCGGTGACCGGGCCGTCATCCTCGCTCTCGATCATCGTCGCGCCGACCATGAAGCGGCTGCCGTGTCGCGGCACGATATAGACCGGTATGCGTGGATGCAGCAGGCGCACCGGGCGCGACAGGTTCACCTCGGGCGTCTCCAGCACGAGCATTTCGCCGCGCACGCCGCGCAGCGCGGGTACTGTCGAGGCAATGCCCGTGCAATCGGCGATGCGGTCCGCGCCCGCCGGTTCCGTGCCGCCGCAAGGAAACGCGACGCCCTGCGCCTCCAGCTTTTCGCGAAGTGCTGAAAGCGCGCGGCGCGGATCGAGATGCGCTTCGCCCGCAAAGAACAGCCCGCGCCGGAAGCGCCCGCCGAGATCGGGTTCGAGCTCTGCGATCCGGTCGCCGGTCAGCTCCTCGAAACCGCTGGTGCGGGTTGCGAAACGGCCAAGCTCGCCGGCATCGCGCGGCGGAGCAATGACAAGCGTTCCGTTGCGGACCACATGGCCGGGAAGTGCGTTTTCCCACCAGTCCGCCGAAAGGCGGCCAAGGGTCAGAACCGGTTCTTCGGCGCTTTCGCGCTCGCACCATGGTGCGAGCATGCCGCCGGCAAGCCATGAGGCACTGCCCGAAGAATCGGGCAGCAGGTCGAACACGGTGACCTCGGCGCCCCGCTCCACAAGCTCATGCGCAAGGGTGAGGCCGGCAACGCCGGCCCCGCGAACGAGGACGCGCATCATCGTTCTCCCATGAACGTGCTGCCGGAGGATGAGGAGTGCGCGTCGCGGGATAAGACGGACGCGCGCCTCTCAAAAGCCGAGAAACCAAAAGTCTCGTTGTTCACGGCAAGCCTACTCCCCCGCCGGAGGCACCTGATCCAGCGGCATGTAGAGGTCGCCGCCTTCGCGGAATTTCTCCGCCATCTTTGCCATTCCCTCCTTCTGCGCCTCGGCACGGATATCGTGGGAAATCCGCATCGAGCAGAATTTCGGCCCGCACATGGAACAGAAATGCGCCACCTTGTGCGCTTCCTTGGGAAGCGTCTCGTCGTGGAAACTGCGCGCTGTCTCCGGGTCGAGAGAGAGGTTGAACTGGTCCTCCCAGCGGAATTCGAAGCGCGCCCGCGACAGGGCATCGTCGCGCACCTTCGCCGCCGGATGCCCCTTTGCGAGATCGGCTGCATGGGCGGCGATCTTGTAGGTGATGACGCCGGTCTTCACGTCGTCGCGGTCGGGCAGGCCCAGATGCTCCTTTGGCGTGACGTAGCAGAGCATCGCCGTGCCGAACCAGCCGATCATGGCCGCGCCGATGCCGGAGGTGATGTGGTCGTAGCCGGGCGCGATGTCGGTGGTGAGCGGCCCGAGCGTGTAGAACGGGGCCTCGCCGCAGACTTCGAGCTGCTTGTCCATGTTCTCCTTGATCTTGTGCATCGGCACATGGCCGGGGCCTTCGATCATCACCTGGCAATCCTTCGCCCAGGCAATCTGCGTCAACTCGCCCAGCGTCTCCAGTTCGGCGAACTGGGCCGCGTCGTTGGCGTCGGCGATGGAGCCGGGGCGCAGGCCGTCGCCCAGCGAGAAGGAGACGTCATAGGCGCGGCAGATGTCGCAGATTTCCTCGAAATGCTCGTAGAGGAAGCTCTCCTTGTGGTGATGCAGGCACCACTTGGCCATGATCGAACCGCCGCGCGAGACGATGCCCGTCACGCGATCCACGGTGAGGGGAATATAGTGCAGCCGCACACCCGCATGGATGGTGAAATAGTCGACGCCCTGTTCGGCCTGTTCGATCAGCGTGTCGCGGAAGACCTCCCAGTTCAGGTCTTCGGCAATGCCGTTCACCTTCTCCAGCGCCTGGTAGATCGGCACCGTGCCGATCGGCACCGGCGAATTGCGGATGATCCATTCGCGAATGTTGTGGATATTGCGGCCGGTGGACAGGTCCATCACCGTGTCGCCGCCCCAGCGCGTCGCCCACACCATCTTCTCCACTTCCTCCGCCATGGAGGAGGTGACGGCGGAGTTGCCGATATTCGCGTTGATCTTCACGAGGAAGTTGCGGCCGATGATCATCGGTTCGCATTCGGGATGGTTGATGTTGGAGGGGATGATGGCGCGGCCACGGGCCACCTCGTCGCGCACGAATTCGGGCGTCACGTAATCGGGAACGGATGCGCCGAAGCTCTCGCCATCGCGGACAAGCGCCTGCTTGGCTGCGGCGCGGCCGAGGTTCTCGCGGATGGCGATGAATTCCATCTCCGGGGTGACGATGCCGGCTCGCGCATAGGCGAGCTGCGTGACGGCCTTGCCGTCCCGAGCCTTGAAGGGCTGATGGCGCACGGGAAATTCCGGCGTCAGGCGCTCACCCGACACAAAGCCGTTGTCGGCGGGCTTCACCATGCGGCCTTCATAGGCCTCCACGTCTCCGCGCGCCTTGACCCAGGCTTCGCGCAGGCGCGGCAGGCCGTTGTCGATCTGGATCAGGGCGTCCGGGTCGGTGTAGGGGCCGGATGAATCATACACCGTCACCGGCGGTTCGCCGGCGCTCGGGTGAACCGCGATCTCGCGCATCGGCACGCGGATATCGGGGTGGATGGTACCGGATTTGTAGACTTTGCGCGATGCCGGCAATGGGCCGGTGGTCACGGTCGGGGCAAAAGCGTCCATGGGTCAGAGCCTCCTCTGCGATTTGCATTTTGCAACCGGGCGGCAAAGCCCGGCGCGGACAAATGCGTCTTCTCAACGCAATGGAGACCCAGTTCTTGCCGAGAGGAGGAAAGGCTTCGAGGATTTGGACCCGTATGGTTTCCGGCGGCTGAGAGCCGTTTCGCCCGCGAAGCTTGCACCATCCCTACGCCAGTATGAACTGGATCAGGTTCATCGGGTCA